>Ga0233437_1000967_pt1 | contig 57481 bp, 27 predicted proteins | sample SI_122_August201_FD_182714 | JGI IMG/M metagenome (GOLD analysis project Ga0233437, IMG submission 182714) | Seawater microbial communities from Saanich Inlet, British Columbia, Canada - SI_122_August2016_200_MG | ecosystem: Environmental > Aquatic > Marine > Inlet | place: Canada: British...
CTTTATAAAACCGGGGATCTGGCTTGCTGGCTTCCCGATGGCAATATTGAATTTCTGGGTCGTGTAGATGACCAGGTAAAAATTCGTGGTTTCCGTATTGAGCCGGGAGAAATTGAGGTCGTATTGGAAAGAAATCCATATATACGGGAGTCTGCTGTTATAGTCAATGAAACATCAAAAGAAGAGAAGCATATAGTTGCCTACGTTGTAATGCTTGAAGGACACGACTTACAAAACACAGAATTACGTCAGTTTTTAAAAGAATGGTTGCCTGATTATATGGTCCCCTCATTTTTTGTAGAGATGGATCTATTACCGGTAACCTCAGAAGGAAAGGTTGATCGTAAGGCACTGCCTGCTCCTGATAAAAATGGAAACAATATACGGAAGGGTTATCTTGCCCCACGTACAATTCTGGAATTGCAGATCACTAAAATCTGGGAAGAGATAATGGAACGACATCCTATTGGTGTTCGTGATAACTTTTTTGAACTGGGAGGTCATTCACTCATGGCGGTGAGGCTTGTAACACAGATCGAGGAAAAGAAGGGAAGAACTCTGTCCCTGCAGGCATTATTCCGGACCCCGACTATTGAAGGATTAGCTACTCTATTGAATCAAAATACGACGCATGAACCATGGTCGCATCTGGTAGCAATTCAGCCTCTCGGTTCTAAACCTCCACTTTTCTGTATTCATCCGGATGGGGGGAACGTGCTTTGTTACATGGAACTGTCCCAGAACCTTGGTCCTGATATACCTCTCTATGGGCTCCAGGCATTGGGGACAGATGATGGAGATAAACCGCTCATGCGAGTTGAAGAGATGGCCGAATATTATCTCCATGCTATTCGAACGGTCCGGCCTGAAGGCCCATACAACCTGGCAGGTTGGTCGTTTGGCGGTGTGGTGGCATTTGAGATGGCCAGACAACTCAAGGGCCTGTCGGAGGAGGTTTCCCTACTGGCTCTCATAGACAGCAGCGCTCCAGGAGAACATGGAAAACAGATGGAGTGGGACGATGCCGAACTGTTGGTCTTTTTAATGGGAGAGATGATGCCTCTGTCGGTGGATCACCTCCGTCATCTGGAACCGGATGAGCAACTGCTTTATGTCATCAAAGAGGCGGAGAAAAAGGCTTTATTTCCTCCAGATTTCGGACTTGACCAGGCGAGACGTTTTTTACGGGTAATAAAGGCTAACAACAAAGCATATTATGACTTCTCCATGAAACCATTTTGTGGTAAAATAGACTTCTTCAGGGCAAGTGAAAAACTTCCTGAAAAATTTAGCTTGCTGGAAGGAGATAAAGACCCTGTCGCAATCTGGTCTGAATTCGCAACAGAGGGGATCGAAGTCCATAAGGTCACAGGAAACCATCGGAACATGATGGTGCGCCCCCATGTTCAGGTCCTTGCGAACAAATTGAAAGAGGTAATTGAATCAAATACTTCATTATCAATTTCGCAGGGATGATTTGATAGTTTTATATGTTGCAGTACATACTCTATTTTTTTAATGGGACATCGTCATGGAAGACTTCTTTATCAGTTATAATGGCAATGATAAGAAACGTGCCACCTGGATAGCAGGTGTACTTGAAGAAAATGGGTATTCAACTTTTATTCAGGAATGGGACATACTTCCGGGGCATAACTTCATTGAGAAAATGAATGAGGCATCGAAAGAGTGTGAATGTACTATTGCCGTGATTTCACAAAATTATGTCGATGCACTTTATACACACCCGGAATGGCACGCTGCACTCCGGGAAGATCCCCGCAGTCTTAAAAGAAAACTTATTCCCATCAGGATAGATAATATTGACATACAGGGTTTACTGGGATCGATTGTTTATATTGACCTTGTCGGACACGAAGAGGAATCTGCAAAAGAAGTATTATTGAAAGGCGTAAGTAAAGATGCTCCTGAGAGAAAAGCACCTTTTCCCGGTCGAATAGAACCGTCAAAACCGAAAAGTGCGGTTCCGCACCCAGACAGCTCAATAAACCTTGCCTTTAATTCCTTGAGAATTGGTGATATCAACGAACTTGTAGGCCGTGAAAAGTCGATGGCATGGCTTGAAAAGGAACTTCTTGAGAACGACAGAAAATCTACGGTTGCCCTCGCGTCTCTTCAGGGCATGGGTGGCATGGGAAAGACATTTCTTGCCCAGGCTTTTGTAGAGAAACATGGTGATCGCTACACCTTTCTTCCTGTCTATCTTGGTGATAAAACACCTTTTGATGCCGGTATCGAGCTTTTAACCAGATTGAATGTTTCCACCGAAGAAGTCGGTGATTCTCCCGATAAACTCCGTTCTGTACTTGGGCAGTATTACCAGAGTCAAGGCAGTGGTATAGTTGTCCTCGATGATGTAAGGACAGATGATGCGTTTCTGCTCGTACCTGATTGCGTTGGATGGCGTGTGTTGCTCACCACTCGGGATAAGGGACTGGCGCAGAAATTGTGTGGAAGCCGCTCGCATGTCCAGGAACTTGATGTGCTTTCCCATGACGAAGTACTTGAGCTTTTCAGAAAAATACTCGGTAATAAATACCTGCCGGATCAGGAAGAGACATATAAACAGGTGTCGGTTAGGCTTGCATGTCGGCCATACGCGCTCAGGCTTGCGGCAGGCTGCATGCTTGCTGACGAGTTTGATCCATCCCCGAAGGCATTTCTCAACAGTTTACAAGAGGGTGTATCCTTAAAAGGCGAGGGGGCGACCGCCATGGATGATCTGGGAGTGCTCATAAAACACTGCCTGCTTCAACTGAAAGAGAAATCGGAGAAGTCATTCACCTATCTCAAGTATCTTGCTGTGTGCAGTGATGAGGGGATAGAAGATAAGCGTTTTATTTCCTGGCAGGCGGAAAGTGAACAGGTGAATGAGGGTGCCGTAAAGGAAGAGCTGCTGTGCGCACATTCACAGGGCATACTGTTAATAGAAAAAGGTACGCAGGAATTCTTTGAAAATGAAACTGCCTTTACCCGGATACGCCTTCACACCGATACCCTGGATATTTTCAGAGAAAAAATTCCTGATGACATGTCCTATTCTCTAATTGAATATTTAAAACACGTACTGGTTGATCGTGATACAGAAGAAAAACTGGATAGACTACTTCAGACCCAGATTTATTCATTACTCAATACCTATAAAAAAAATACAGAAATCATTTCTGATATCTATAATACATTCTTTGCACACCTCTATAAGACCTCTAATCTTCAATATGTGTATGAACTCGGTGAAGCAATGTTAGAAACAACCAACCCTGAAGATGATCAGGAGAGGTATCAAACCATTATTGGCAACCAGGCGTTGATTCTGAAGGCTTGGGGACGGTTGGATGAAGCGATGAAACTCCACAAGAAAAAGGAGGAGATATGCGAGGAGCTGGGGAATTTCGATGGATTGTCGCAAAGTTATGGCAACCAGGCGTTGATTCTGGATTCTTGGGGCAGGCTGGATGAAGCGATGGAACTCCACAAGGAAAAAGAGGACATATGCGAGAAACTGAGGAATCTTGACAGTTTACAGATAAGTTACGGCAACCAGGCCGTGATTCTTCAGTCTTGGGGATGGCTGGATGAAGCGATGGCACTCTACAAGAAAAAGGAGGAGATATGCGAGAAGGTGAACAAGCCCCTCAGTCTCTCAATCTGTAGATGGAATATAGGTCTTCTTTATCGCGATCAAAAGAGGCATGATGAGGCAATTGCCATGTTTGAAAGTGCAATTGAGCTTAGAGAGAAACTGAAATCGCCTGATCTAGAGGATGATAAAAAATATCTTGAAGAGTACCGGAATACTTTGGATGAATAATCCTAACCCTACGAGTCAGAAGAGAAAACAGCTCACCGCTCCCCGGACAAAAGACGCCGAGGACAAGAAGTCGCTAAGAGCGCAAAGAAAAACAAAAAAGGAATATCTAGGATTTTCTAAAGGTGAGTGATTTGATCTCCGTATTTGATCAAAACTATAGTTTTAGTGTGAAAGGAAATATGATAGTATCGTTATAAATATTATTTCGAGATAATTAATAAGGTTAACTGTCAGTTATGCTGAGCAAGCATGTTATTCTGAAGGAGGAACGACTGAAGAATCTCTTCACGAAAACCTTATTAACCTAACAAAGTGTATTTGGCTTACTAACAAGAGATTCTTCGCGGAATTTATCCTGATCGTTATTTTTGAAACATATGAAAACTCTGTTCCAAGTACAAAACGAAAGATTCTTCACTTCGTTCAGAATGACATGAAGCGAAGGACTCAGAATGACAAGTGTGTATCTTTATTAAATATAAGCACTTAAAATGGAAATTACTATATAATCAAGTTATTAGCATTCTAGCTTGATGGCAGACCTCTCTTTCGAGAGGTGTCCACGTCCGCCTTGGTGGGAACCCACATTATTAAAGGATAGAACATATGGAAAACAGACTTGTCGGCGTAATAGGAGCAGGGGTTATGGGTACAGGGTTAGCACAAAACCTTGCTCATTCCTCTTATAACGTTATTTTAATAGATGTTTCTGAAGACATTTTAGAACGTGCAAAGGACGAGATTACAAAGAACATTCGTTTCCAGGGTTTTTTCGGTAATAAGGATAAGAGAGACGATCCGGAAGAGATCCTTGGCCGTATCACATTTACTACTACGTATGAACTGCTGAAGGATGCTTACTTTGTCGTGGAGAATGTGACTGAAAAATGGGATATCAAAGAGGAAATATATGCAAAGCTTGATGATGTTTGTCCTGATCACTGTATATTTGCTGCCAATACGTCAGCCATTCCTATTACCCGCATTGGGTCGGCAACAAGACGTCCTGAAAAGGTAATCGGTATGCACCTTATGAATCCCGTACCATTGAAGAAAATGGTTGAGTTAATTCCCGGTTATCGTACATCTCAAGAGACAATTGATGAAGCAAAAAAATTCCTGGCAGGGATGGATAAAGAGTGTATTATTGTTAAAGATTCTCCCGGATTTGTCTCGAATCGCGTATTAATGCTAACGATTAACGAAGCGGTTTTTTTAGTACATGAGCAGGTTGCCGAGGCAAAGGATGTCGATAATATATTTAAATCATGTTTTGGTCACAAAATGGGGCCACTTGAGACGGCTGATCTGATCGGTCTGGATACGATTCTCTATTCAATAGAAGTGTTATACGAGAGCTTTAACGACAGTAAATACCGACCTTGTCCATTACTCAAAAAGATGGTAGATGCTGGCCTTCACGGCAGGAAGAGCGGGCAGGGGTTTTATAATTATCAGTAGTAGATTTGTAGAACCTGATTTTAACTATTTCATGTTTTATATTATAGTAACGCCCTCCCAGGCTGGCGTTTATTATCATTTGATGGGTGTATGATAATTTATCACAATTTACGCAACCTAAAGGATGCGGCTACTATATATTATTATCAGATTGAAAGGTACTTTGTTTATGTCAACAGATGAAATTAAGGAAAAGATTAAAGCCTTCATTTGCCAGTTTGTACAGAATGTCGATATCCCGGATGATGAAGATCTCTTTGCATCCGGTCTGGTCAATTCACTCTTTGCCATGCAGTTGGTGCTCCACATAGAAAAAGAGTTTCAATTAAAGGTAGAGAATGATGATCTTGATTATGAAAACTTCAAAAGTATAAACACCATTACAGATTTTATTGGACAAAAGGCTCCAAATAATGAATAGAAATAGTCTGGAGAAAAGAAATAATGAATTTAGAATTGACACCTGAACAGATTGAATCACGGAAGAGCTTCAGTGATTTTGTAGATGAATATATTGCTCCGGTTGCGGATCAATATGATCGAAATGAAGAAACGCCCATTGAACTTATCAAGAGGCTTGGTGAACAGGGATTTCTTGGCGCTTTCATACCGGAAGAGTATGGCGGTAGAGGTATGGATATGGTTACGGCCGGGCTTTTATGTGAAGAGATAGGGAGTGGAAGCGCTTCACTCTTAAGTCTGCTTACGGTTAATGGCATGGTGAGCCAGTCAATTCTCAAGTGGGGAACCAATGCTCAGAAGGAACATTGGTTGCCAAAATTAGCTACGGGAGAAAAGGTTGCGGCCTTTGGTGTAACAGAGCCTAATATAGGCAGCGATGCTAAAAGCGTTGAAACAACCGCTGAACTATCCGGCAATTCCTACATAATAAATGGTCGGAAAAAGTGGATATCTTATGGGCAGGTTGCGGACCTTTTTCTGATACTTACCCAATGTGACGGGAAACCGACTACATTCCTCATCGAACGAGATACCCCTGGATTCTCAACTACTCCTATTACCGGCTTGCTGGGTTTCAGATCTGCCATGCTGGCAGAATTGCATATAGAGAAGTGCAGGGTTCCGGAGGAAAATCTTGTAGGAAAACCCGGTTTCGGGTTTTCTCATGTTACCAATGTTGCCCTTGATCATGGCAGATACTGTGTGGGGTGGGGGTGCCTTGGACTTGCCGAGGCGTGTCTGCAGGCATCACTTTCTTATACAAGTGAAAGGAAACAGTTTGGTACTAATCTCCGGGGACATCAGCTGATACAGGAAATGATAGCGGATATGATTACCAATATCAAAGCTACCAGGTTACTCTGTTATCATGCTGCTTATCTCAAAGAAGCCGGTGATCCCGGTATGATTATGGAAACATCCATAATGAAATATTTTGCTTCCCGTATGGTGAATAAAATAGCAAATGATGCAGTACAAATCCATGGTGCCCATGGTTGTGGCAGTGAATATTCCGTTCAGAGATATTTACGAGACGCAAAAATAATGGAGATCATAGAAGGAAGTAGTCAAATGCAGCAGATAATTATAGCAAAGTCAGGCTACATGAATTTCAGGCTGGAGAAGAGAAAAAAATAATAATTCAGTTTTTTATCTAGAAGGGATGATGGTTAGAGAATATTAAGTATGAGGAGTGAAGAAGAGAGGAAGATTAAATGTGTAGTATGGGATCTGGATGACACTTTATGGGATGGCGTGTTAATGGAGCATGATCCATGTTTATTAAAGAGGGGTGTTGTAGATACAATTAAGGAGTTGGATGATCGAGGACTTTTGCAATCGATTGCCAGTAAGAACGAAGAATCAAGTGCAATGGAAAAGTTAAAATCATATGGACTCTCAGATTATTTTTTATACCCGATGATTAACTTTGACTCTAAGTCTTCTTCAATTGAGAAGATTGCAACATTACTCAATATCGGTACAGATGCTATAGCATTTATCGATGATCAGCCATTTGAGAGGGATGAAGTAAGCTTTTCATTACCAGACGTACTCTGTATTGATTCATACTATATACATGAATTATTAGAAATGCCGGAGATGAATCCTCGCTTTATTACGGATGATTCAAGTAAGAGGAGACACCTGTATCTGACAGATATAAAACGAAACAGGGTAGAGGAGAGTTTTACCGGAACCAAAGAGGAATTCCTTGCCTCATTACATATGAACTTTACCATTTTACCGGCTACTGAGCTGGATCTGCAGCGAGCAGAAGAATTAACGGTACGCACTAACCAATTGAACACTACCGGTTATACCTATTCGTATGATGAATTGAAAGGCTTTTGCCAATCGGAAAATCATAAACTGCTGGTGTCTAGCCTGGAGGATAAATATGGGACATACGGAACGATTGGGCTGTCACTTATAGAGTTGAATGAAAATATCTGGATCATTAAACTATTATTGATGTCGTGCCGTGTAATGTCCAGAGGTGTCGGTAATATAATGATAAGTTATATTAGGAATGAAGCCCGGGATAAAGGAGTACGGCTCATGGCAGAATTTGTCGAAAATGATAGAAACCGCATGATGTATATGACGTATAAGTTTGCACATTTTAAAGAATGTGAAAAGAAAGGGGAGCTTGTGATTCTGGAAAACGACTTGACAAAATCATTGCCTTTCCCAAACTATGCAAAGGTGGAGTTTACATGATTTTATTTCGATAGCATAAAAATATATTATAGGAGAAAAAATGTTTGACGATGAGGATGATAAAACGATCTACAAGGTTGTCCTGAACCATGAAGAACAATACTCAATCTGGCCTGCAGACAGGGAAAACGCTTTAGGCTGGCGAGACGAAGGAAAGAGTGGCACAAAAGATGAATGCCTGGCTCACATCAAGGAAGTCTGGACTGATATGCGTCCACTTAGTTTGCGGAAAAAGATGGACGAAATGAAATAGGTAAATTCCCTGGAGAATTCATCTGCACAGTAATCTATTTGCCGACGGACGTATTTTTGCGACGAATGATGGAGCGATATAGGGTTAGTACTTTTACAATGCCTTAGCGGCCTCTCCCATGATTTTAATATTTCTGATTACGGCATGCTGGGTCTTGTAGTCTCGTATGAAATCATCGTATTCAATATTGTGCGTATAGGTAACATTCTTTCGATGCTCTCATTAATATCTAGAATCAAATCAGTGTCCTTTCGTTTAGACATAGACAATATTCCTTTTTATATCATCAGCTATGTTTCGTTTCTTACCACAACGTTAGTTCACTTCTATTATTAAACATGCTACAAAATGACACTCTCTTGTATTGCTTCTTCAAGTGATATATAATACTTTTTTGTATGCAAATATTGGAAAGTATGAATAAGGACCTGAGTGCAAAATGACATGATGTCTAATAATCACCAAATAATAAAATCCAAACAACAAACAAATCACAATTACCAAATTTCAAAATGTACAAACAAAGTGATTTTGGTCATTCGGACATTGTTGTATGAAATTTGTTTGTAGTTTGTGGTTTGAGTTTTGTGATTTAAAACTCCTCTGGAGCTGAAACCGGAGTTACCAAAACAAAACCAACAAGAAAATTTTAGCTGGATAGATATAAGATTATGAATATATCTCTTCTCTTTCAAGGTTTGATAAAACGTGGAGCGAAGCTTTGGATAGAAGGGGATCAACTTCGCTGCCAGGGCTCCGGGGAGGTATTAACAACTGAAGTATTAGAAATCCTGAAACAGCATAAAAGCGAATTTCTGGATTTATTGCGTAAGAAGACTCCTGAACCTGAAGAGTATCCGCTTTCCCATGGCCAACAGGCACTGTGGTTTCTCAACCATGAGGCGACAGAAAGTGCGGTATACAACACTGCTGCCTCCTTACGTATTTGTTCCCCGTTGGATGTTGTAGCCATGGAACGTGCATTCCAGTATCTGTTAGACCGGCATCCCCTGCTGCGAGCTTATTTTCCAGTTCAGGACGGTAAACCACAGCAAAGGATTCGAGAAAATCAAAGTTTACGGTTTGAAATAATAGACGCTACGGATGGAGATGAAGAACAGCTAAGACAGCAGGTGGTCCAGACATACCAACAGCCGTTTGATCTGGAAGCCGGTCCCCTCTTGCGGATACACCTGTTCCGCCGGTCCGATGAAGATCATGTATATTTACTCACCGTACATCATATCGTCTTTGATGCCTGGTCAGGATGGCTCTTTATGGATGAGTTCAGCAAAGCCTATTCGTCAATAACGGCCGGTAAAACTCCATCTTTGGCCCCGTTAAAGTATAATTACCAGAATTATATAAAGTGGCAGACAGACATGCTGGCAGGACCTGTAGGAGAAAAACTATGGCAGTACTGGCAGAAAAACCTGGCAGGAGAAATTCCTGTTTTACAACTGGCCACAGACCGGCCCCGGCCTCCTGTACAGACATTTCACGGCGCAACCATCGATTTTTCTATCGATAAGACCTTAACGCAGGAATTAAGAGAACTGGCACGGGTGGAAGGGACGACACTGTTCACGGTATTGATGGCTGCCTTTCATGTTCTGTTGTACCGTCACACAGGACAGAATGATATCCTGGTTGGTTCTCCCACAGTGGGTAGAGATAACAGAGATTTTACCGGTATTGCAGGATATTTTGTCAATCCGGTCGTAATTCGTACTGATAGTTCGGGAAATCCCACCTTCCAGTCTTTTCTACAAAAGGTGAGTGAGGCGGTACTGGGGGCTATCGGGCACCAGGATTATCCGTTCCCGTTGTTGGTTAAACGCCTGCAGCCGAAACGCTCATCTGGTTTTTCACCACTATTTCAGGTTGATTTTGTATTACAAAAAGTCCAGGTAGGGGGTTTTGCTGATCTCTTCTATGTAACGGGAAAAACAGAGGCTGCAATGAACTGGGGTGGTCTTGAAATACAACCGTTTGTAATACCTCAACAGGAGGGGCAGTTTGACCTGACATTAGAGATAATCGAGTTGGAGGACTCCCTGTCGGGTCATTTTAAGTACAATACTGATCTATTCGATGCGGGTACTATAGAACGGATGTCAGAACATTTTCGGATATTGTTAGATGGCATCATCAACAATCATGCAGAATGCATTTCTCATCTACCACTTTTGTCAGAAACGGAAAAACAACAATTACAGGCCTGGAACAAAACAGAGAAAGAGTATCCAAAAGATAAAACTATCTATCAACTGTTTGAAGAACAGGTATTAAAAACACCGGAGAACATGGCTGTAGTTTTCCCTTCGACAGGCTCAGGACAAGGCTCAGACCAGCAATTAACTTATGCAGAGTTAAATGCAAAATCAAATCAATTAGCAAGGTATTTACAATCACAAGCAACAATTAAATCGGATACATTGATTGCTCTATGCCTGGATAGAAGCATAGAAATGATAATAGGTATATTAGGGGCTATGAAAGCTGGAGGAGCCTATGTTCCTATCGATCCTGAATATCCGGCAGAAAGAATTAAGTACATTTTAGATGATACCCAAACAGACATTATTTTAACTCAATCTCATTTAGCTGAAAGATTGCAAAGCATAACTGATGTGAATGTAATAGAGCTGGATTCAGATTGTTATCAAGACAAGGAAACAACAAGCCTGGCAACTCAAAACAGAGCTACGGATTTGGCTTATATTTTTTATACTTCCGGGACTGCTGGTAATCCTAATGGTGTAATGGTTGAGCATAGAAGCTTATCTAATTTAATATTTAACCAAATATCATCTTTTAATATTCATAGTGAAAAGATTGTCCTATTTGCAAGCTATGTTTTTGATGCGTCAGTCGAACAAATATTTTTGTCACTATTATCAGGTAGTAGCTTGTATATTCCAAGTTTAAATGATATTAAAGATACATACTTATTCGAACAATTTTTATTAGAAAATCAGATTACACACCTTCATGCAACTCCGTCATATTTGATCAGACTTGCATTTAAATATAATGATACAAAATTAAAAAGAGTAGTTTCAGGGGCCGAAGAGTTTAATCGTAATTTAATAAGTAAATACAGCGGTTTGATATTAAATGAATATGGCCCTACTGAAACATCGGTAACATCTTCACAATTATTTATAAAAAATAGTGATATAAAAATATCAATAGGTACTCCAATAGCTAATGTTCTCTATTTTGTTTTAGATCCAGAAAAGAATCCTGTACCTCAAGGAGCAATAGGAGAACTCCACATAGGTGGATCAGGACTTGCCAGAGGTTACTTGAACCAACCTGAACTAACAACGCAAAAATTCATACCAAACTCGTTTGCAACAGACGGCGATATAGAAAAGGGGTACACCAGACTATACAAAACAGGTGACCTGGTAAGATGGCTTCCGGATGGTAACCTTGAATACATAGGTAGAAATGACTTCCAGATAAAAATAAGAGGTTACAGAATAGAATTAGGTGAAATAGAGAATGCTTTAACATCCTTTAGAAATATCAAACAAGCTTGTGTATTAGCTAAAGAGAAGAGCGGTAATAAATATTTAGCAGGGTACTTTGTGTCTGATACAGAAATAGCAGAAGATAGTATCATAAAGCAATTAGCAAATAAACTACCAGACTATATGATTCCAGGAGCTTTAGTAAAAATGGAATCATTTCCATTAACCATAAATGGCAAATTAGACAGGAAAGCTTTGCCTGATCCTGAATTTACAAATGAAGAGTCGTATGTGGTGCCAACAACAGACTTGGAAATAAAACTGTGCAAAATCTGGCAGGAAGTTTTGAATCTTGAAAAAGTAGGAATTACAGATGATTTCTTCAGGATTGGCGGAGACTCAATCTTAAGTATTCAGTTAAGTTCAAGACTAAGGACACATAATTTCAACTGTGGTGTTAAAGATGTTTTTGATAATAGAACTATTCAGAAACTAGCCAGGTTTATAGCGTCTGATATAAATAAAACTGAGATTATAGCAGAACAAGGGGTATTAGAAGGCAGGTTTAATCTGCTCCCAATTCAAAAATGGTTCTTTGATAAAGTCGAAAAGAATCAGTTTAAAAAGTTTAACCATTGGAACCAGAGTTTCATGGTTAATGTCCCGAAACTGGAAACAACAAGACTGCAACATATTGTTCAACGGCTTACAGAACAGCATGATATTTTACGGGTTGTATATAGCGATAACCAGCAGGAGTATTTAGCAAAAATAGATTTTCCACAGTTAGAATACTTAAATATAAAAAACTTATCAGAACAAGATATAAATAATAAATTAACTAACTGGCAATCCAATTTTAACATAAACAAAACTCCATTATGCCATATTGCTTATATTGAAGGATATGAAGACAACAGTGCCAGACTGTTTTTTGCCTTACACCATTTAATAGTTGACGCGGTCTCCTGGCGAATATTAATAGAAGACTTTAAGACGTTATACAATAATGAAACATTAGAAAATAAATCCAGTAGTTACCGGCAATGGGTTAAGGAAGTGTCTCTATACGCAGAAAAGAATCCGCAGGAAAAAGATTACTGGAATAATATTTTAAAGAGTATTTCTCCGTGCAATGTTATAGAACAAGAGAGCACATTCAGTAGTGTTAAAATGAACAAAGAGTCAACAAGCGCTCTATTACAACAAGCCAATGAAGCATATCACACAGAAATTAATGATCTGTTGCTGACCGCATTAGGCCTAACTTTACAAAGCTGGAATAAGGACTCTACTCAATCCATTACTTTAGAAGGTCATGGTAGAGAGAACATAAATGAAACTATTGATCACAGCCGAACAGTAGGCTGGTTTACCACAATGTATCCGGTCCAATTAGAACTGCAAGATAACCTTGAATTATGCATCAAAGAGATCAAAGAGAGTTTAAGGAGAATTCCTGATAAAGGGATAGGGTTTGGAGCAATCTATCCGGATGAATTAATAAACCTGCCGGTGATAAACTTTAATTATCTAGGTCAGTTTGATACTCAAGATGAACAGTGGCAAGTGGTATCTGAGAATGCAGGCATTGCTATGCATAGTGATAATATAGATTCAAATATTATTAATATCAATGGTATGGTTCTGGAAGGAGAGTTAAGTTTTAGTGTGGTTACAAAGTTAGGCAGAGAAGAGACAATCGCGTTTGCTAGTAACTTTCAACGAAACTTAGAAACAATAGTATTACACTGCAATGAAATAATTGAAAATAACCGGACACAATACACCCCAAGTGATTTTAAGAGTGTAAAAATATCTCAGCAACTATTAGATAAAATCCAAAAAGATAAAGATAATCAAATAGAGGATATCTACCTGGCGAATAGTTTACAACAGGGTTTTCTCTATCATGTTTTAAGTCAACCTGAAGATGACGCTTACAGAGTACAAATTCTGTTTGATTACAACCATGAGTTAAACATTGACAATTATATTAAATCGTGGGAACTGGCAATAGAAAAGTACCCCATACTAAGAACAGCTTTTAACTGGGAAGAGGAGATAATCCAGATAGTGTACTCTAATGCCAGGTTGAACTATCAAGTTTTAGATATTAGTGATTTGTCAGAACCTGAAAAAGAAGAGTATATTATAAATCTACAGGAGGAAGATAGAAATATAGCTTTTGATTTAACGAGACCTTGTCTCTTAAGGCTCTATATAATCAAACAAAATTCTAATAACTATACGATTATAAAGTCTGAGCACCACACTATTTCAGATGGTTGGAGTGGGCCGCTATTATTAAACACAATTCATAAGAACTATTATGATTTGCAACAAAACAGACAAATAATAGTTATAACAGACAACTCATACCTGGAAGCTCAAGGCTATTTTGCCAAACATAAGGACAATATAGAAAGATACTGGCAAGCAAGAATATCACTAATAGAACAAACTAACGATTTAAATCCACTGCTATCAAAAAAACAGGATTTAGATGATTTCAGATCATTAGAGAACTCTTATGATACAACAATGGAGATCAGAGGCGACCTATACCAGCAACTAAAAGAGTTAACTAAAACAGAAGGGGTGACCCTTAATAGCATAATACAATTTGCCTGGCATAAATTAATCCAGGTTTACACACAGGATAATCAAACTATTGTTGGCACAACCGTTTCAGGTAGAGATATTCCAGTATCTGGAATAGAAGAGAGTGTGGGTTTATACATTAACACCTTGCCTCTAATAATAGAGTGGGATAATGAAAATACAGTACTGCAGCAAGTAGAGTATATTCATCAACAAATCACTGATATAAACAGCAATAGCTTTGCAGATTTAGCAGGCTTGCAACTGGATGGTAAAAGATTGTTTCATAGTCTGCTTGTATTTGAAAACTACCCAATGCCAGAACCATCAGGAATTATAAGCAAAGATAGTTTAACTCCAAAGTTAAGATATGCAGTGGAAAAACTGGATTACCCGATAGGTATAACAGCTTATGAACAAGAGGATAAACTGGTTATAAGTTTGAAATCTGACCGTGAAATTTTAGATAGAGAAAAAGCCAATTATAATTTAGGCAAAATTAGATTATTACTAGTTGAACTATTAGCAGATTTAGATAAGAAGCACAGCGGTATATCAACCTTAACCCAAGCCGAATACCAGCAAATAGTAATAGATTGGAACAGAACAGATAAAGAGTATCCAAAAGATAAAACTATCTGCCAACTATTTGAAGAACAGGTATTAAAAACCCCGGATAATGTATCAGTAGTCTTCGAAGACCAGCAATTAACTTATGCAGAGTTAAATGCCAAATCAAATCAATTAGCAAGGTATTTACAATCACAAACAACGATAAAACCGGATACATTGATTGCTTTATGCCTGGATAGAAGTCTGGAAATGATTATAGGTATATTAGGGATAATGAAAGCAGATGGCGCTTATGTACCTATCGATCCTGGATATCCAGCCGAAAGAATTAATTACATCTTAGAAGATACGCAGACAAAGATTGTTTTAACGCAATCTCATTTAGTCGAAAGGTTGCAAAATATAACCGATGTTAACTTAATAGAGTTGGATTCAGACTGTTATCAAAACCAGGAAACTACAAACCTGGCTATTCACAACAGAGCTACGGATTTGGCTTATGTTATTTATACATCAGGTACTACTGGTAAGCCTAAAGGTACCTGTTTATCACATACAAGTTTGAATAACCTGGTTATAAATCAAATTAATAAATTTAATATAAAAGAAAAAGATAATGTACTGTTATTTGCTTCGTTAATTTTTGATGCTTCTGTATCAGAACTATTTACTTCAATCGTTTCAGGTGCATGTTTAAATATCATTTCAGAAGAGAATCGCAAATCATCAAAGCTATTTATAACTTACCTGGTTGAAAACAATATTAATGTTGCTACTATTCCCCCGGTGTTTTTAAGCGCTCTAGAACTTAAAGAATTAAAAGAGCTTAAAACATTAGTTGTTGCAGGTGAGTCATGTCCAGGAAATTTGATGAAAACATGGAGTAACGGTAGAACATTAATAAATGCTTACGGTCCAACAGAAAGTACTGTTTGTGCGACTATGCACGAATATAAGGATGGAGATTCAAACATAAATATAGGTAAACCATTAAATAATATAAAGTGCTATGTTCTTGATACTAATAACAAACCATCACCTATAGGAGTTATTGGTGAACTTTATATTAGAGGAGCAGGTCTAGCCACCGGCTACCTAAACCAATCAGAACTAACAGCAGAAACATTCATTCTAAACCCGTTTGCTACAGACGGTGATATAGAAAAGGGGTACACCAGACTATACAAAACAGGCGACATGGTAAGATGGCTGCCAGATGGCAACCTGGAATACATAGGTAGAAATGATTTTCAAGTTAAAATAAGAGGCTACAGAATCGAACCAGGTGAAATAGAGAGTGCTCTTACCTCTATTGAAGGTGTCAAACAAGCTTGTGTATTAGCTAAAGAAAAAGATGGCAGTAAATACTTAGTAGCCTATTACGTATCAGATACAGAAATAAAGGAAGAAAATATATTAAAACAGCTATCAAAGCAATTGCCAGATAATATGTTACCAGGCGTGTTGGTAAAAATGGAATCATTTCCATTAACCATAAATGGCAAATTAGACAGGAAAGCTTTGCCTGATCCGGAATTTACAAGTGAAGAGTCGTATGTGGTGCCAACAACAGATTTAGAGATAAAACTATGCAATATTTGGCAAGAAGTTTTAAACCTTGAGAAAGTCAGCATTACAGATGATTTCTTCCGGATTGGTGGAGACTCAATTTTAAGTATTCAGTTAAGTTCAAGATTGAGGAAACATAATTTCAACTGTGGTGTTAAAGATATTTTTGAAAATAGAACTATTCAAAAACTAGCCAAGTTTATAGAGTCTGATATAAATAAAACTGAGATTATAACAGAACAAGGATTATTAGAAGGCAAGTTTGATCTGCTGCCAATTCAAAAATGGTTCTTTGATAAAGTTGAAAAGAATCAGTTTAGTAAGTTTAACCATTGGAACCAGAGTTTCATGGTTAATGTCCCGAAACTGGAAACAACAAGACTACAAACCATTATCCAAACCCTTACAGAACAGCATGATATTTTGCGGGTTGTATATAGTGATAAACAACAAGAGTATTTAGCAAAAATCGATATTCCACCGTTAGAATACTTAAATATAAGAAACATATCAGAACAGGATATAAATAATAAATTAACTAACTGGCAATCCAATTTTAATATAAACAAAATCCCATTATGCCATATTGCTTATATAGAAGGATATGAAGACGACAGCGCCAGACTGTTTTTTGCCTTACACCATTTAATTGTTGATGCCGTATCCTGGAGAATATTAATAGAAGATTTCAAGTCTTTATATAATAATGACGATTTAGAAAACAAAACTAGTAGTTACCGGCAATGGGTTAAGGAGGTATCTCTATATGCGGAAAAGAATCCAGAAGAGAAAGATTACTGGAATAATATTTTAAAGAGTATTTCTCCGCGCAATGTTATAGAACAAGAGAGCACATTCAGTAGTGTTAAAATGAACAAAGAGTCAACAAGCGCTCTATTACAACAAGCCAATGAAGCATATCACACAGAAATTAATGATCTGTTGCTGACTGCGTTAGCTCTGACTTTACAAGACTGGAATAAGGAATCTACTCAATCAATTACCTTAGAAGGTCATGGTAGAGAGAACATAAATGAAACAATTGATCACAGCCGAACGGTAGGCTGGTTTACAACGATGTATCCGGTCAAATTAGAACTACATAAGGGCCTGGAATCAAGCATCAAAGGGATCAAAGAGAGCTTAAGGAGAATTCCTGGCAAAGGGATTGGGTTTGGAGCAATCTATCCAAATGAATTAATAAACCTGCCGGCGATAAGCTTTAATTATCTAGGTCAGTTTGATACTCAAGATGAACAGTGGCAGGTGGTATCTGAGAATGCAGGTATTGCTATGCATACTGACAATATAGATTCAAATATTATCAATATCAATGGTATGGTTCTAGAAGGAGAGTTAAGTTTTAGTGTGGTTACAAAGTTAGGCAGAGAAGAGACAATAGCGTTTGCCAATAACTTTCAACGAAATTTAGAAACAATAGTATTACACTGTAATGAAATAATTGAAAATAACCAGACACAATACACTCCAAGTGATTTTAAGAGTGTAAAAATATCTCAGCAACTACTAGATAATATCCAAAAAGATAAAGATAATCAAATAGAGGATATCTACCTGGCGAATAGTTTACAACAGGGTTTTATCTATCATGTTTTAAGTCAACCTGAAGATGACGCTTACAGAGTACAAATTCTGTTTGATTACCAACATGAGTTAAGCATTGACAATTATATTAAATCGTGGGAACTGGCAATAGAAAAGTACCCCATACTAAGAACAGCTTTTAACTGGGAAGAGGAGATAATCCAGATAGTTTACTCTAATGCTGAGTTGAACTATCAAGTTTTAGATATTAGTGATTTGTCAGAACCTGAAAAAGAAGAGTATATTATAAAATTACAAAAAGAAGATAGATATATAGCATTTGATTTAACCAAACCTTGTCTCTTAAGGCTCTATATAATCAAACAAGATTCTAATAACTATACGATTATAAAGTCAGAACACCATACTATTTCAGATGGTTGGAGTGGGCCGCTATTATTAAACACAATTCACAAAAACTATTATGAATTGCAACAAAACAGACAAATACGAGTTATAACAGACAACTCATACCTGGAAGCTCAAGGCTATTATGCCAAACATAAGAATAGAATAGAAAAACACTGGAAAGAGAAAATATCACGAATAGAACAGACTAACGACTTAAACCCACTGTTATCAAGAAAACAGGATTTAGATGATTTCAAATCATTGGATAACTCTTATGATACAACAATGGAAATCAGAGGCGACCTATACCGGCAACTAAAAGAGTTAACGAAAACAGAGGGGGTGACTCTTAATAGCATAATACAATTTGCATGGCATAAATTAATCCAGGTTTACACACAGGATAATAAAACTATTGTTGGCACAACCGTTTCCGGTAGAGATATTCCGGTATCAGGAATAGAAGAGAGTGTGGGTTTATATATTAATACCTTGCCTTTAATCATTAACTGGGACAATGAAAATACCGTATTGCAACAACTACAATATATTCATCAACAAATCACAGAAATAAATAGCAATAGCTTTGCAGATTTAGCAAGTTTACAACAAGATGCAAAAAGATTGTTTCATAGTCTGCTTGTATTTGAGAACTACCCAATGCCTGAACCATCAGGAATTATAAGCAAAGACAGTTTAACTCCCGAGTTTAGATACGCAGTGGAAAAACTAGATTACCCGTTAGGTTTAACAGCTTATGAACAAGCAGATAAACTAGTTATAAGTTTGAAATCTGATAGTGAAATTTTAGATGCAGAAAAAGCCAATTATAATTTAGATAAAATTAGATTACTACTAGTTGAACTATTAGCTAATTTAGATAAGAGACACAGCGGTATATCCACTTTAACCCAAACCGAATACCAGCAAATAGTAATAGAGTGGAACAGGACAGATAGAGAGTATCCAAAAGATAAAACTATCTGCCAACTATTTGAAGAACAGGTATTAAAAACCCCGGATAATGTATCAGTAGTCTTCGAAGACCAGCAATTAACTTATGCAGAGTTAAATGCCAAATCAAATCAATTAGCAAGGTATTTACAATCACATACAACAATTAAACCGGATACGTTGATTGCTCTATGCCTGGATAGAAGCATAGAAATGATAATAGGTATATTAGGGACGATGAAAGCAGGTGGTGCTTATGTGCCTATCGATCCTGAATATCCAGAAGAAAGAATTAATTACATCTTAGAAGATACGCAGACAAAGATTGTTTTAACGGAATCTTGTTTAGTCGAAAGGTTGCAAAATATAACTGATGTTAACTTAATAGAGTTGGATTCAGACTGTTATCAGAACTTGGAATCAACAGACCTGATAATTCAAAACGGAGCTACGGATTTGGCTTATGTTATTTATACATCAGGTACTACTGGTAAGCCTAAAGGCGTTTTACAGATGCATGGAAATGTACAAAGATTATTTAGCGCTACAGATCATCAATTTGATTTTAGCAATAATGATATTTGGACTCTATATCACTCTTATATATTTGATTTTAGTGTCTGGGAAATATGGGGAGCTTTAACCTTTGGTGGCAAGTTAGTTATTCCCAATAACGAAACAGTTAAAGATATTCCCGCTTTTGTTGAGTTATGTATTAGAAATAAAGTATCAGTTTTAAATCAAACTCCGTCAGCATTTTATACTTTTGTTGATAACTTGAGTAATGTTGACGTTTCAAAATTATCTATTAAACAGATAATATTTGGTGGTGATGCTTTAAATATAAATCTATTAGATGATTGGTGGAAAGTTAAAAAGAAATATGATTTAGATACCAAACTAATAAATATGTATGGGATTACAGAAACAACTGTTCATGTTACATATAAAGAAATTTTAGGTGATAAGAAAGAGTTTTCAAATATAGGAACAGCTATTAGTGATTTAACTAGTTATGTTTTAGATATCAATAACAAACCAACACCTATAGGGATTGCAGGAGAACTCCACATAGGTGGATCAGGACTTGCCAGAGGTTACTTGAACCAACCTGAACTAACAACTCAAAAATTCATACCAAACCCGTTTGTAACAGACGGCGATTTAGAAAAGGGGTATACCAGACTATACAAAACAGGTGATCTGGTAAAATGGCTCCCGGATGGTAATCTTGAATACATAGGTAGAAATGACTTCCAGGTCAAAATAAGAGGTTACAGGATAGAATTAGGTGAAATAGAGAGTGCTCTTACCTCTATTGAAAATATCAAACAAGCTTGCGTATTAGCTAATGAAAAAAAAGGTAGTAAATATTTGGTTGGATATTTTGTAACTGAAAGCAGTATAGAAATAAAAGAAGAGAATATTTTAGATCAACTAACAACGCAATTGCCGGAGTATATGGTACCAACCGCTTTAGTAAAAATGGAAACATTTCCATTAACCATAAACGGTAAATTAGACAGGAAAGCTTTGCCTTATCCAGAATTTACAAATGAAGACACTTATCTAGTGCCATCAACAGACCTGGAAATAAAACTGTGCAAAATCTGGCAAGAAGTTTTAAACCTTGAGAAAGTAGATATTACAGATGATTTTTTTAGAATTGGTGGAGACTCAATTATTAGTATTAGAGTTGTATCCAAAATTAAAAAACTGGATATTGAAATATCTGTTAGAGATATTTTTATCTATAAAACTATAGAGAACTTATCGAGGATATTGCGTCATGACTCTTTAAAAATATCTACTTATCATGAGTTTAGCTTAATTGATAAATCTATCTGTAAAAAAATATTAAATAATCGGAGTAATATATCTGATATTTATCCAGCAGGGTATTTACAAAAAGGGATGATATTAGAGTCTGAGTTGTCAAATGATGGAACATATCACGATGTGTTTTCATACCAAATAAATAAAAAATTTAATTACAATCAAATATCTAATATTTTAGGTGCTTTAATAGAAAAACATGAATTACTGAGAGCCTCTTTTTTACCATCAGAAGAATATGGATACCTTACTGTAATAAATAATAAGGTTTCTCCTCAAGACAAAATTTGTATTAACAATAACTATTCAGACTTAAATTCTTTTTTAGAAAAAGAGAGTTTAATTAAGTTTGATTATAAGATAGCGGGATTATACAAATTTTATGTTTTAAACCAAACAAGCAACTCATTTATTTTAGTTTTTTCATTTCATCACGCTATTACTGATGGGTGGAGTGTTGCATCCTTTATATCAGAATTTACGAATGCCTATGTTAATGATCTGGCTATTTTAAAAGAAAATTTACCAATGTATGGTGAGTTTATTAAAGAAGAACTGTGGTCAATTAATAATGAACAGAACCTAAGGTTTTGGAGAAATTATTTATTAGGTTATGAGTACGAGAGCCTGAATTTAAAGTTAAACTCACCAAGTGTAAATAATTTAAGTAAGTTTAATCAAATAAGAAGTAGTTATACTTTAACAGACAATCAAAATAGAAATATATTTAATTTCGCCGCAGAGTATGAAACTTCAGTAGATGTCATTTTTATGTCACTTTATCAGTTTTTATTATCTGTTTTTCTTAATAAGCCAGATATTACAATTGGTATAGTCGCGAATAATCGTTTAGAAAGAGATGGCGGGGACAAGTTATTCGGATTACATTTAAATACAATACCTTTAAGGCAGCATATAGGAAATGAGCCTCTAGAGGTTCTAATTCTAAAAACCAGAGATAACAAAGCCAGGGTATATAAGTATAAATCTTACCCTTATGGTAAATTAAAGTCAGACTTGAATTTATCTGAAGATATTTATCAATGTGCATTTAATTATATACACTTTCATATAGTAGATGAGCAGTACAAAAACAATAGTATATCGGGTTCAGAAGTATTTGAAAAAACAAATATACCACTTGTATTAAATATAGGAAGAAGTGATAAAAGATTTTCTTTTGAATTTCAAGGTGATATTAATGTCATAGACATAAAAACCCTGGAGATGTTGAAGAATTATATGGTTTATTATCTAGAGCAGTTATCTATGGATAACCCTAAAGAAAATAAATTAAAAAGAATACCAGATAAAGAATACCAGCAAATAGTAATAGATTGGAACAGAACAGATAAAGAGTATTCAAAAGATAAAACTATCTACCAACTATTTGAAGAACAAGTATTAAAAACACCTGATAATATATCAGTAGTCTTCGAAGACCAGCAATTAACTTATGCAGAGTTAAGTGCCAAATCAAATCAATTAGCCAGGTATTTACAGTCACAAGCAACAATAAAACCTGATACTTTGATAGCTTTATGTCTGGATAGAAGCATAGAAATGATAATAGGCATATTAGGGATAATGAAAGCAGGTGGAGCCTATGTGCCTATTGATCCCGAATATCCGGAAGAAAGAGTTAATTATATTTTAGAAGATACGCAGACAGAGCTTGTTTTGACGCAATCTCATTTAGTTATAAGGTTGCAGAAAATAACAGATGTAAACTTAATAGATTTGCATTCAGATTGTTATCAAAACCTGGAAACAACAGACTTACCAATTCAAAATAAATCTTCAGATTTGGCTTATGTTATTTATACTTCCGGTACGACTGGTAAACCAAAAGGAACAATGGTTGAGCATACTTCAATTTGTAATTATATCAAAAATATGTATAAGTATTTTGAAAATATTACAAATGTTGATTACTCAAGTAACCTTTCATTTGATTTGTCTGTAACAACAACGTTACTCCCTTTATCAATAGGAAAAAGAATTTATATTTATGGTGATAAGCTAACGAATATCACTAATTATTTAGAACATATTAATAATAATAAAATTGATTTTATAAAATCAACTCCATCTTTTTTAACTCAAATCCCATTTGATAGAAGCATTCATAAAGTTAATAGTTGCTTTATAGGAGGAGAGAAAAGCGATATTAATCAAATAGAATATTTAAGAAATTATATTGATAATGTTTATGATGAGTATGGGCCAACAGAAACTACAGTTGGAGCAACAAATATCTTACAACGAACTATTATTAATAGTATTGGTTGTGCTTATAGTAATTATAAGCTTTACAACCTAGATGTTAAGGAAATACCAACACCTGTAGGAGTAATAGGTGAACTCCACATAGGCGGTGCGGGTTTGGCTAGAGGATATTTAAACAAACCAGGACTAACAGCAGAAATGTTCATACCAAATCCATTTGCAACAAATGAAGACATAGAAAAAGGTTATACCAGACTATACAAAACCGGTGACCTGGTAAAATGGCTTCCGGATGGCTACCTGGAATACATAGGCAGAAATGATTTTCAGGTAAAAATAAGAGGTTACAGAATAGAATTAGGAGAGATAGAGAATGCTCTTACCTCTATTGCAAGTATCAAACAAGCTTGTGTTTTAGCTAAAGATAAAGATGATAATAAATATTTGGTTGGATATTTTGTAACTGAAAACAGTATAGAAATAAAAGATGAGAATATTTTAAATCAACTATCAAAGCAATTGCCAGACTATATGGTACCAGGAGCTTTAGTAAAAATGGAATCATTTCCATTAACCATAAATGGCAAATTAGACAGGAAAGCTTTTCCTGATCCTGAGTTTACAAGTGAAGAGTCATATGTGGTGCCAACAACAGATTTGGAAATAAAACTATGCAAAATCTGGCAAGAAGTTTTGAATCTTGAGAAAGTAGGAATTACAGATGATTTCTTCAGGATTGGCGGAGAGTCTATTTTAGCTATAAAGTTATCTCTTCAAATAAGTAAAGAATTAGATAGCCATATAGCAGTAGCGGATGTCTTCAAATATACGACAGTATCCGGATTAGTTGATTACTTAAATTCAAATAAAACTGAACATATAAAAGTAATCCCACAAAATCTAAATAAATATCCACTATCATTCGCGCAGGAACGATTATGGTTTATAGAGCAATATGAGCAGGGAACAAATGCTTATCACATGCCTATGTTTGTTGAGCTAGATGAGAATACAGATAAAAATAAATTAAAAAATGTAATACAACAAATAATCCAAAGACATGAAGTTTTAAGGACCATTTTTAAACAGGTAGATGGAGAATTCTATCAAATAGTTATTGATGATAAACTTAAAATTAATGAGTATAACAATTCAGAAATAGACATTAGAGAGCAAATAGATAGGCATATAAATACTCCTTTTGATTTAGAAAAAGATTTTCCTATAAGAGTAAGTTTTTATCATAAAGATAACATAACATACCTTTTAGTAAATATTCATCATACCGCATCAGATGGATGGTCTATAGATATTTTGATTAATGAGATAATTGATCTTTATCACGATAAAAAATTATCAAAGCTGTCAATTCAATATAAAGACTTTGCTCATTGGCAACGAGAATATTTACACGGTGAAGTTTTACAAAATCAATTAAATTATTGGAAGGAGAAACTGCAAGGGTATGAACTGCTGGTTTTGCCAACAGACAAAGCAAGACCAAAACAGATAGACTACTCTGGTGATGACATTGTATTTACTATTAATAAAGAACTGTCAAACAAATTAAGAGATCTGTCAAAAGAACAAGGTTGTACAATGTATACAACGTTGTTATCAGGCTTTTATATTCTACTTAATAAATATACATCTCAAGATGATATTGTTTTAGGAACTCCTATTGCCAATAGACATTATCCGGAAATTCAGGATTTAATAGGTTTTTTTGTAAATAGCCTTGCTTTACGTGAAAATATTAATCTAAACAACAGTATTGTAGAATTTATATCTCAAGTTCAAAACAGTTTAATAGAAGCTCAAAGCCATCAAGACCTGCCATTTGAAAAACTAGTTGAAGTGCGAAATGTGGAACAAGACACATCAAGGCACCCCATATTCCAGGTTATGTTTGGAGTACAATCTTTTGGTAGTGATGCTAGAAACAACCTATTTAAATTTCCAACGTTAAATAGTGTATATTCTATTGCCAAATATGATTTAACCTGTTTTCTGGATGATTCACAGAAAGAGATTCAAGGAGTATTTAATTTTGCCACAGCACTTTATGAAAAATCAACTATAGAGAGAATGGTAAGTCACTATCAAATTGTTTTAGAACAAATGATGAGTGACAAGAATAAGAAGCTTAAAGACTATAGGTTATTGACTAATAAAGAATACCAACAAATAGTAATAGAGTGGAACAAAACAGATAAAGTGTATGCAAAAGATAAAACTATCTGTCAATTATTTGAAGAGCAGGTATTAAAAACAGCGGATAACATAGCCGTAGTTTTTGAAGACAGGCAACTGACTTATTACGAGCTTAATGCTAAAGCAAATCAATTAGCCAGGTATTTACAATCACAAACAACAATTAAACCGGATACTTTGATAGCTTTATGCCTGGATAGAAGTCTAGAAATGATAATAGGTATATTAGGGATAATGAAAGCAGATGGGGCTTATGTGCCTATTGATCCTGAATATCCGGCAGAAAGAATTAAGTATATTTTAGATGATACACAAACAGCGATTGTTTTAACTCAATCTCATTTAGTAGGAAAGTTGCAAAAAATAACAGATATTAACTTAATAGAGTTAGATTCAGATTGTTATCAAAACCAGGAAATAACAAACCTTCCAATTCAAAACAAAGCGACTGATTTGGCTTATGTTATTTACACATCCGGTACAACTGGTAAACCCAAAGGAATAATGGTTGAACATAAACAATTTTCAACATTTATACTCAATTTTTCTCAAAAATCTTTTATTGATTCATTAGAAAACTTAAATGTTTTAAGCCTGACTAGTTATGTATTTGATATATTTGGTTTGGAGTTTGGATTACCTCTATCGTTTGGTAGCTGTATCTACATTTCTAATTTTACAAATATTAATGATTCTCATTTAGAAAAATCTTCTATTATACAGCAAACACCCAATGTTTTGAGCGCGGTATGTGATAATGAAAAGGAACTATTAAAAGATATGTTGTGTCTGGTTGGAGGAGAAAATTTAGTCGCTAATATTTCTGCAAAATTATTAAACTGCTTTAAAAATGTTATTAATGTGTATGGTCCTGCTGAAAGTGTTATTTGGAGTTCCAGTCACAAGTTATCTAAAGATCAGGATGTTCTTATTGGAAAACCTCTGTTTAATGAAATGGCTTATGTTTTAGATGTCAATAACAAAGCCGTGCCAATAGGAGTTATAGGAGAACTCCACATAGGCGGCGCAGGACTGGCCAGAGGCTACCTAAACAAACCCGCGCTAACATCAGATAAATTTACCCCAAATCCATTTGCAGCAGACGGCGATATAGTAAAAGGTTACACAAGATTATACAAAACAGGCGACCTGGTAAGATGGCTGCCAGATGGCAACCTGGAATACATAGGCCGAAATGATTTTCAGGTAAAAATAAGAGGCTACAGAATAGAATTAGGTGAGATAGAGAGTGCTCTTACCTCTATTGCAAGTATCAAACAAGCTTGTGTTTTATCTAAAGGAAAAAACGGCAATAAATATTTAGTAGGTTATTTTGTATCTGATACAGAAATAGCAGAAAAGAATATTTTGAACCATCTATCAAAACGATTGCCGGAGTATATGATACCAACCGCTTTAGTAAAAATGGGATCATTTCCATTAACCATAAACGGTAAACTGGACTGGAAAGCTTTTCCTGATCCGGAATTTACAGATGAAGATTCTTATCAAGCGCCAACGACAGATTTAGAGATAAAACTATGTAACATTTGGCAGGAAGTTTTACAACTTGAAAAAGTAGGAATTACAGATGATTTCTTTAGAATTGGTGGAGACTCTATTTTATCTATAAAGCTAATTTATAAGATGAATAAAGATTTATCTGAAAAGAAAATTAAATTCAACATTACTGATTTATTCGAACATAAAAATATTAAGTTATTATTATCTAATGTTTTCACAGAAAACAGTTCTCATAATTTAATTAAAAACTTAAGTGTTATAGATAACAATAAAAAACAGATATTTTTTGTTCATCCAGGAAATGGAGGTTGTGAAGTTTATACCGATTTAGCTAATAATCTAAAAAATAGATATAACTCATTTGGTATAGATAACTTTAACATCTTAAATGATGAAAATATATCCAGTTTAAATCTCCTGGCAAATGAGTATGTTAATGCTGTACCTGATTTTAAGCAGGCTGATGAAATTAACTTATGCGGTTGGTCTTTGGGTGGCCAGTTAGCATTAGAAATTGGACACATTTTAGAGCAAAATGGCTTTATAAATATTAATATCTGTTTGTTAGATACCGTTATTCAGGATGAATATATTATAAACCACAATAATAAACGAGATGAAATTGAGTTTAAACAAAAAATTAGGGAGCATATGATTTCAGAAGGATATGAAAATGATTATGTAAATAAAGTTATCAGAGCATCGAAGGCGGAAAAAGAGATATCTAAACAAGCTATTTCAGGGAGACTAAAATCCGGAAAAGTAATTTTGTTTAAGGCATTACAAGAGGATAAGCGGATTGAATATGAGGGTAGGAAAAAAATATACAAATATACTCAATCTTTAAAAGATAATAATGTGGGACAGTTTGTAAAAAATTTAGAGGTCATTAATCTAGAGTGCAATCACGGGAATATATTGGAGTATCTGATTGCTAATGATGAATATTCAGACTTGCTATGATTGCCCCTCCCGGAATAATCTTAGCTTTCGTCTTCGAATCCCATTTGCGATATTTCATAATGCTTCCTTACTAAAGTAAGTATTATAGAGTAAAATACTCTAGATTACACCTGCTTGACAAATGGGGTGCAATACAATCCTGTAGACCCTATTATGTGCCCATAACTCTTTTAAGGAACCGTTGCTTCGTACTAAGACCAATGCGGCTAAACCTCTGAATCTGTGACTTCTCCATTTCTAACTGAAGTCCAAATTATTACGATGTATGTAACTTTCACCGCTCATATAATGGCCAATAAAAGCATTCCGATTATTGATTAAATGCCTTCAATATATTGGTGAAGGCGAAAGATTCTTGTTCAAGGCAACTATATGTTGGAGATGCATGATTGCAAATGCCAGCAGACCCATTATCACGCGACAAAGACCACATTGAAAGCATACCAATATTTCGCTGCTGTGCGTAGGTAAGTAACTGTTGTGCATCTGAAAGATAGAAGACCTCTGATATAACGTCATTTTGGCCAATCATCGGAGTGACTCCAACCATCGCCCATAGTTCATTATCAGATTTATCAGGGTAAATGGTTTGCAATTTCCCGAAAAGACTGTCAGCTGCATCAATAGCATACTGTCCCATCTGACCATCCGGATTAGGAGCTGCCCAATCCCCATAATCCATGGCCATAATGTTAACCATGTCTATGCGAACTCCATGTGAAACTGCATTTTGCAGAACATATAACCCATCGGCCGTCAAACCTGAGGGGAGAACAGGGAGACAGAAAGCTATTGTCAAGTCAGGGTTATCAGCTTGTAAACCTGCAATTGCCTGATTTCGTCTGTCAATTGAAGGCTTATCTGCCACGGCAAATCCTTCGATATCAAAGTCAACCCAGGTTACCTGGTACATATCTATTACGGCCTGGTACTCAGCTTTAAGGGTATCGATATCGTCAATAGCTAATGCGAGTTCTGTACCATTAGCACCTCCAAAAGAGATGACCACGTCGCCACCCATTCCTCTCAGATTGTAAACTTCCTGCAGCATATGCTCATCTTCCAGTGGTATAACGCCACCCCATGATGCCTTCCCACTTGCATCGCTTACAATAAATGCCATGGTAAAGTATTTAGAATCTGTGATAGTTACTGCATCTGTCAGATCGAAAGGTGGATAAAGCAATACATCTACATACGGAGCAAATACTTGGTTAGGAAATCCAGGGTTTGTGGGTGTTGGATTTGGATCTGATGTTGGTGTCACATTTGAAACCCCTAAATCCAGCCAGACTCCCCATTCACCGGTTGTCCCGGGCTCATCTCCCTTCGTCCACCACTTCGCTTCCCAGTTATGTGAATCCCAGTACACTCTGTCTGAGGCATAATAAACATTAGCGGAACTCCACACCAAGTTGACCTCGTCCGGATCTCCTGATGGATCGGGAGGATCCTCCGGATCAGGAGAAGGCGTTGGTGCTGGTGTATCATTTGAAACTCCTAAATCCGACCAGACTCCCCATTCACCGGTTGTTCCGGGCTCATCTCCCTGTGTCCACCACTTTGCTTCCCAGTTGTGCGTATTCCAATACACTCTGTCTGGGGCATAATAAACAGCAGAGGAACTCCACACCGAGTTAACCTCGTCCGGATCTCCTGATGGATCGGGAGGATCCTCTGGATCTGGAGAAGGAGTTGGTGCAGGAACCGTTTCATCTGTATCGACACTCATCTCAAACCAGTCGATGTTATACATATAGTCGGGGCCATCGACAAAAACAAAATAGATGGTGTGTACGCCGCCTGCACTGCTTACCGCAACAGACTGTTGTTGCCAGTCTGTCCAATTTCCTGTAGGATTGTATATCAAGATGCCCGCCATATCGCCTGTTACACTGTCCAGGTGCATTTCGATTTTTCCACCATTGTAGCTTCCCGCAATATTAACGGTAATATTTGTTGCACCGGAACCCAAGTCGATGTTTCTAAAGGCCATCCAATCGCCGTGATCAATCCAACCGGTATAGTCAACTCCACCACTACTGGAGGTAAAGATACCTGATTGGCTGCTATAATTTTCAGCTTCCAGATGGATTGTTCTTCCAAAGGCATATCCTGTACATAGTAATAAACCAAGATACATTAGCAAAACAGCAAAATAAGTTCTTTTTAATTTCATCATAGTAGTTTCGCTCCATAAATGTGTACTTTCAAATTATTATGAATACAGCAAAATAGATCTCACTGATCCAACAAAATTTCTAAGTAGCTGTCAGTATCTATAAGTGACGATTTAGCTGGCAGATTTTTTTAATTTAATTTTATGCCGTAACTCTAAGAGATGTTTCTTTTCTGAATTTAAGGCACCTCTCTTTTCATTTGCTAACTTTTTGTTTACTCTCTATGATTATAAATCACCTCAGAAAGTGGATCTGGTGCAATATTTATAAAAAATTTCATCCCCTTTTGCACTGTTAATATTTTTAACATTTTAAAAGCTATAAAAGTTCCCTTTTCCTGCATCCGTTATTTCTTTGATAGATAAGTATTGCTTGTTGTGACAGGAAGGAATTACTGGATTCAGGAGAAAGGTTGAAGAATTTGGAAAAAGTTCAGCTTTGAAGTTGTGGGCAGATTTCTATTACCTATAAATCGTTTATGGCTATGTAGATTCATTAGTAATGTATAAATGATGGATAAGCATAATAATTTCCTGTTTGGTCTTTTGAATCAGGATTATCCTTTATCCATTCCCATGGAATTAAAGTCGAAGTTGCATAGAACGATAACTTAATGGTATGTGTGCTTAAAGTTAATACTTAACAGCGGCTCCAGCGTTTTCTCAGGTGCTACTAGCCAATTGGCCTCAACATTTTTCTATAAGCCTTGGCACAGCCCAGACTAGCCCAGATTATTCATTTAATAGGGTAAGTAAATATATTCATGGGTTCAATGTAGGGTAAGATAAGACCTTTTTGATTTCACCTAATAACAGGAGCTCAAATGATGCTTATAAGTCGAGACACTGCAAGCGATGGCGAAGTCTTGTTTCAATAACCAACAGAAACTCGGGCCACCATTATTCAGACAACTCCGGCAACCTGGAGACTACTTATAGAAAGTGATTGGGATCAAAGTACATGTCCCTCGTAAATATTCATCTGATACTAAAGTGTTGATAACCGTTTGTCAGCACGGGATAGTTTTGATTACTATTTCTTGGATTTGGAGATGAATTTATTGATATATAATAAGAATGATGGGGAGAACTAAATAGACAATTATTCTCTTAAACAGTGTCACCGGTTTAGCCTGTTTCTTTAATCTTGCAATTTTCATCATAAAAGGTTACAACGCCGCCTTACGTTCACTGAGTAGTTTCATTCTGTATCTTTCACCTTGCATATTTACACCTAAAGATCTTGTAGAGAAGCCTCCAGACATTTCAAGACAAGATCATTCTACAAGATAGCAGAAATACGTCATTTTTCCATCATGGAGCCTACGTCTGTACTACACTGATTACAAAGAAAATATATCTACAGCCTTGTTACTTGCAGCAGGCACGGGTAGTCGTTTACGGCCCTTAAATAATATTCATAAATGTCTGGCAAGAGTCAATGAAGCTCCCATTTTAGAGCACTTGGTTGAGTGTCTTCATCAACATAATTTTAAACGCTTAGTTGTGGTTGTAGGGTATTTAGAGCAGGGTATTCGTGATTTACTTGATAAAATTGCAGGAAGCCTTACTGTTGAGTATATTGTCAGTGAGCAATTCAAAACGACGAATAACATCTATTCACTCTGGTTGGCACGAGAAATAATTCAAGAGCCTTTTGTGTTGATTGAAAGTGATCTAATTTTCACCCCTCCTCTACTGGAAGACATGCTCTTGCCTGATAGAATCGTTATTTCGCACATATTGCCCTGGATGAATGGATCAACAGTGTCAATTAGCGCAAGTTCTCCACATCACGTAACAGACCTTCACATTAATCCCAACCAAAATATAGACGGCATAACTTATAAAACGGTTAATATATACAGCCTGTCACGGCAGTCGTGGAATAGTATTACCAGGCGATTGGACTTCTATATTTCCGCAGGTAAGGTAAATGTATATTATGAGTTAGTGTTTGCAGAAATGATAGCTGACGGTAGCTTGGACCTTGAGTGTGTCTTCTTTGATAAAGCTTTTTGGTACGAGATAGATACACTGCATGACTTACGTGAAGGTGCGAGAATATTTCAATAGAACGGAGAATAGGTTTAATAACCAATAACTGAAAACTTTTGTCGAATAATAACAATAGAACAGAGACAGTTGACCGGTTAGATTATGCAGGGGTCAATCAATATTGGAATAATGCCCAGCCTTCCATCCTTAGACCATACATGATGGAGGGATTTGGTTTTCCCGCAAGTGCAGGACAGTTTCGATTTCAGGCCGAACGGCAGATTGTCGAACGATTGATTGATGGGATAAATCATAACTGCATGTTGGACCTGGGATGTGGAATTGGTTGTTGGGACGAATATTTCTCACATCATTTCTCAATGGTTATTGCGGTAGAAGCTAGCAAGCCGCTTTTTAATGTTATGGCACAGCAGTGTGCCTCACTCACAAACGTTACGTCCATCAATGGTGATGTCCTTTCATTCGAGCTTGAAGAGCCATATTCAATGATCTTTTTAGGTGGGATGCTTATGTATCTTAATGAAAGTGACGTTATCGCACTATTACGCAAACTCATTCCATTTATCGAACCCGGTGGTGTTATCTTATGTCGGGAAACTACCGTACGGCAGGGGACTGTCATACGAGACGGAGACTATCAGGTTGCATATCGCTCCGTACAAACGTACACTGATATTTTTGAGCAATGTGGTATTACGTCCGTTAAGGTAGAAGCGAATCTGCCTTATATTCTTATGCAGATGGGGTGTGAATCAATTAAAAAGTGGAAGGGAATTATGCCTGCACCGTTACAGGCTATTCCTGTTGCCGGGCGGTTGACGTACTGTGGATTACGCCTGTGTAACCCCTGGATTACCAGAGTACCTGCACTTTTTGGACGTGCCTTTCCTGAGTTAACAAATCATTTTTTTCTACTTAAACCAGCTATATCTGAAGACTCGTAGCAACGAGGAATTTTATCTTTTACTAAGCAAGTCCATGGCAAAAAACTTTGGGAAAATGATCTATAGAAATATACCGAATATTGTCACGATACTTGGTGTACTTCCGTTAGCATTGCTCTTTTCTGAACATGGCTACCGATATCTAATTCCTTTGATTGTCTATAATAATATTATGGATGATCTAGACGGTATATTGGCTGCCAAACTGAAACTGAAGAGTGATTTTGGTGCTAACCTGGACAATGTCTGTGATGCGGTTTCTCATACGCTTTTTGTTATGGCGATAGGAATGCATTATGGTTTGGCCTGTGGCCTCATTAGTGCTGTTGCCATTGCCGCAATTCTTATACGTGTAGTTTCCCGGCTTGATCCTGCTAACGAAAAAGGAACCGGATCACTCACAAACGAATTGATTCGACACGTGTTTTTTGCTCTATTGCTGGCAGATATGTTTAGTTTCAACCCCGCATTGCCTTTGATAGCAATATTTCTACTAAACACTGTTTCCATGCATATACCATATCCAATGCCATATATGATTCGGAGTCAGGCTAAGACAGCTACTCTAGTTGGGATAGTCAATATTCTGTTAATCTCAGCCTGGTTGTTTCCTTATTTTTTGCCGATTATTGCCGGGTGTTTCTTTTCTGCCTACTTGTATTCTTTTGTCAAAATCTTCTTAGGATCTTATCAAAAATAACATTTATTCCTTTTCTATGAATGCATTCCTGTCCCTCGCAAATATTCATCTGAGAAGGATTTTAGTAATAATCTATCAGCACGGGATGGTTTTGCTTACTTTTCTTATAATTTAGGGTGTGATTTTTATTGATGTAACAAGTGTGGGGGAGAGGTATTCAAATAATAGATGAGAAGGCATTAGAGATAAAACCAACTATTCTGTTCGGATTTGATAATGTTTGTATAAAAATGAAGAGCAGCCCACTGAAGTTAGTTTATGGCTAACCCTAATTTTTCACGGCAGTTACATCATTGGAAAGGCTACGCAAGCCACTGGCTGTTCGGTACTGACTAGTTAGATCCACGTTAACGGAGAATATCCTGAGAATATCAGGATTCATAGGGATTTTGAGGTTACTAGATTTGTGAACAATACTTTTTCAATCTAATACCGAATTACCAAATTCCAAGATCCTGGCCTTCATGAGAATCTTCAATTTTTATATTTGTGTTGCAATTCCCATCTGCATCAACTTCAAAATCATGTCTACCGTGAAAGGATTGACCCAAAGAGTAAACTGAATTGTCTAACTTGAAAGGGATTATTGTTTGAGCTTCACTAATTTTGTCAATAATGATTTTACATATAGTCCCGGAATTACCAAATTCCAAATCATATTTTTGATTGGTCGGATCAGGTGATGTTAATCTAAACCAACCATTTCCCTCATTAACAATTTTCCAATTTCCACACAGCCCACCTTCATTTTCCGGTACCAATGCAACGGTGTATGGTTTAATTTTATTCAGATAAAAACGAAACTCGTGGACATATCTTGGTGTATGTTCACACCACATAAAGACTTCAGCATTTTTTTGTTTTACATTTAAGCTGGTTGAGAAATCGATAATACCGTTACTGGTATCTCCATATATTGTTGCGGCATCAATTTTGCCAATTAAAGGAGGAGTGCTCTTTAATCCCTTATAAGAAATTTCACACTGAATTTTAAATACTCCATCTTTCGGTTTTTTTGGCGTAATATAGCTTATTTTATATTGACCTCCCAAATCTCTAATAATATTTTGAAAACGCTCCAACAAAACACATATATCTTTAGCATGGACATATGTCCCACCTGTCTGCTTAGATATATCTTTTAATACATATTCTTCATGAACTTCTCCAACTCCAATATTGTAAACATGTACATTCCGTTTGAGTGCAAGTTCAATTATGTTTTTTGGAGTACCAGCACTACCATTATCAAATCCATCCGACAAAAACAGTAACGCTCGAAAAACTCTTGGATTATGTTTTGAAGGAAACTGCTCTAAACCCATATAAACCGCATCCCAGCAATTTGAGAAATCGCTATATATTTCCTCTGATGCAAAATTAGTAATTGCATCTTTTGCCGCATTTTTACTCGTTACGAATGACTGTAGAATTGATGGTTGAACGTCAGGCCTGTGAAATTCTATCGCACCTATTTGATGAGTTTCCTTGAGGCTGTCTATCAGGGATTTTACTCCCATAATCATAGTTTCAACGCCATAATAGTTCTTTTTCATTGAAGAAGAGAAATCTAAGACAAGCATAACTTGCAGTTGAAAATCACCCTGAGTAGAAAGAAAGGCACGACTTTCTGAATAGTCAATCTCTTTTCCATTTTCCCATATTTTCAAGGAGTTTAAATCAAGCTCCTGCGGATTAATAATTACGGCATGATTATATTGATCTCGTAGAGAAAAAATGTATTGAACATTACTGGGAGTCTGGTGTGCTCTATAAATATTCTTAAATACGATCTTATCAAATTGATATTCAATCGCCACTGGTGATACTTCATCAGAAAAATCACTATTTTGAGCATCTTCAACTTTAATAGTATATTGTTGACCACCGGGAAGAAGGTCTTGTGTTAACAGCCATTTAAATTCACCAGGACTTACATCATCATTTCTAAATTGATAATAATCCGCAATATTTTCAACTACACAACCATTCGAAAGAAGATAAATGTTAACAAAATCAAATATACCCATAGTCGCATTCCAACTTAAAGTAACTTCACTTCCAATCTCAAGTGCCGTATTCGCTGAAGGGGTATTTATGACGATAGAGTCTTCTCCTCTTTTCGCCAAGAACGTAATAGTTTTATCTCCTCCATTCGATTTAATATTGATTGCACCTTCATGACTGCCGATGGATAGCTTGATCCTATCTATTCTTATATTTATAGTCTCTGGTTCTTCAGAAACCGTTCCTGACGTAGGATAAACTGAAAACCAGGAACTATCTTCACCAGTTTCGATTCTAAATGTGGACGATTTTTTCCCAAAATCAAAGATCCCAAAATTAAAGATCCCAAAAATGCCTTTTTTCACGACACTATTATTAACCGTAATTAACTTCTCTTTTTCTCCATCCTTAAAATTAAAATAGCTTGGAGTAACTTTAATACTGGGGACACTATGAAAGCTCAGAACGCAAACAGCTACAGCAATTAATAACAAAGCAGCGATAGTAATTTGCAAGGCTTTTCTTATCTTTTTAATGTCTTTTTTTTCACTTTTCATCTTTATATAATATCCTTAAACACTAAATATTTTTCATAAACCATCATTTAAATTTAACTTAATAATAGAGTGAGATTACCGTTCAAAACCGAAGAGGATGTTCTTTGTCAAGCTACTAACATTATTTACAACCTCTGCTTTGAGAGCCCGGCTTTTAAACATAGACCTACAGAATGTAAACACATACCAACTTGTAACATTTCTAGCTAAATACCCTTAAAAATATAAGTTAAATGATATAATTTGTCAAGTAACTTAACAGAACTTAACAGAAACATTAGTAGCATAAAAATATACTTATGTAGCAGATTGTTATAAATTAACTTCTTGATTAAGGTGTACTGAGAAGGAAAAGCGAATAAGCTAAGTGTCAAATATCCCCTTTACTGCATAATATTAGCATCAATAATTTTGTTATGTTGCACTCCAGCGCATACCTCCAAACCAACAAAAATTAAAATATGCTTAAAAGGAATACATTTAATTTATTCATCTTCACCTATTATCATTGAACGGTACATTCCAAGGACCTCTTGATCTTGTTTTATTGTATCAACACGCTAGTTTAAAACTATGCACTTTCAGTGCAAGGCTTTCAGCGATAGTTTTTTTTAATTGTAGAAGCGATATCTTCCACATCTGTCATTCCCATGAAAATGGGAATCTAGAGAGTGTTGAGCATATGGATTCCCGATCTAAGTCGGGAATGACAAACAAAAAGGTTAATGTGTTTCCATTAAACAAAGGGACTTTCAGTCCCCGTTAAACCTATGCACTTTCAGTGCATAGTGGTTTAGTCATTTTGTATTAAAACATTCATTGCCAGAATAATAAAACTCTCACCAATAGAATTAGAACACTGGGCAGTCTTCATTAAGCACTCAGCAAGCCGTTTCCAAAAAGTCCCCCATTTCGGAATCAAATGAGGCCTGGGTGTGAACAAATCATTTTAAAGCAGAATGGCATTCAAAAGGTCAGGGGTTCGAATCCCCTATCCTCCATATACCATATTTCATCTATCATTTCTCTCTTACTTTTACTTGAACAACCCCTAACCTGTTTTGTTTCCTTTATTGTTTCACTCTTACCCATCCAGGACTATTTAAAAGAGATACAAGCGCAATGATAATCATGGGGCATACGTCTATACAGGCATCATAACAAATAGTGTCACCTACATCTCAACACACCTTACTATACCGGCGTGAACGTATCGATAATTTGTGTACTTTTGCAGGCTTGTATCTTATAACTTCCGGACGATGCCGGAACAATAAGCATTTCTCCACCGGGTATGGCATTTGGGATGTTATATTCTTTATCTTTTATGTACAGAGTCGCATTACCCTCTAATACGATCAAATTATGAGCGCTTGTAGGTGATAGTTGGTACTCTGTGTCATTTTTAAACGTTATCCGATGGACTTCAAGTCCCTTGTTCTCAAACTTTCCCGGCAAACGCTCAATCAGTATGTAATCAGTCTCGTCTATAACTTCAGGGTAACTCTTTTCCACCACCTCAGGAAGTATCTCACTTACCCTGTCTATTTCCAATATTCTTATGGCTCCTTCCTGTGGGTATGCCGGAAACGCGTATCTTACAGGATAGGTGGTCCCATCTTCGAGTGGTTGTGACAGGCCGGGAATCTGAGGTTCTACAACTTCTATTCCGGGACCAAGTGCGTGTAATGTTCCGGATGGGATAGGAACAACATCCCCTGTATCAACATATTGTCTGTTGTAGAAAATATCCAGTCCTTCCTCTGCAGTATTTAACTCTTTCAGCGCTCTTGCTATTTCTGATGATCCTGATTTGTTATGAATAACTTCCTGAGACGCAAGTTCGACATCATTTTTATTATCAAGCAATTTCTCATATCCGCTATCTATCATTTTTTCAATAAGATTGTTCAGCGCTTCTCCGTATATTATAAGGGCTTTTTTGTAATATTCTGTCACAGCTTTACCATATAAATCAACAGTCTCCTGAGAAAATCCGATAATTATCCATGGATCTCCATCGACAATCTCTTTATCTGTTCCTGTGATTATCCAGAGTTCGTCCTTATTGTCATGAAACTGCACAGATAATCTGCTTTTCGGAGTCAATATTTTCACAAGTGGAAGTTGCATGCCAAATCTGGCAACTACCTTTTTACCAAGGAATTCCTCATGATTATTTTCAATAATCTTGTATAGGGGAGAAGTGTCACTACCAACAACAGCAGTTGAACTCTTTTCTCCTTTCTCTGCACCGTACCAATATTCTCCAATACCGTTTACACCCCATACCTTGGGTTCTTTATAGGGTCTCACATGGACAGGGTTGCCATTGAGTACAGCATTTACAATCCTGGAAAAACACGCGTCGGTGGTATCAGGTTTCACTCTCCACTCTCTTTCATAATAAAGTCCCTGATAATATTCGGTATGATGTCGGCTGCTTTTCCTACTATCCGGTTTGCTGCTTCCTGAGTATCAGCGGTTGCATATATCCTGAATTCCGGTGCATTTCCTGATGGTCTAAGATGAGCAACATCGTTATTAGAAAACGCTATACGAATACCATCTATAAAGTTTATTGAGACTATATCGGTAAACCCTCTTTCATTTGTAAAATAATTGCAAAACTTTTCCTTAATCCAAGTCAGATTATGGACTGTTCCGGTACTGCAATCAACACCATTTGCCTTTATACCTTCTTCTGTAAAATCAACCTGAGAGATATCAGAGTTTTCCGGTGACAACATCTTAATAATGGATTTACCCATTTCTGCTGTATAGACTTCACAACCACGTGATTTTTCGTCTATGACATCAGCATGGGTGTACCTGTTTGGAAGTGATGAGGTAACAAGCCCTGAAACGGTCTGATTATTATTAGCTGCCAGCAGTAACACACAGATAAGCGGCAACACTGCATCTCTGGTTGGAAGAGATTTCAGTGTTCTATTATTTATGGACCAATCGCTACCAAGGAGAAATCCTCCGTTGCATTCCCAACTGGCTACTTTTGAGTTCGGGTTCCTCTTAAGTTCACGGTCCATCGCATCAATTATATATGGTGAACCTATCCTGGTTTGTATGACTTTGATGCCTCTTTTATCGAGAGAACTTACAACGGCATCGTTAGCACTAATAGGAATAGAAATAAAGTCTGGATTTAAAAAAATGGAGGCAAGCGCGCCAAGTTTGTCCCCTGGCAGGAAACTGCCATTTTCATCCGCAAGAAGAGGTCTGTCCGAATCCCCGTCAGTAGTTATAATAGCAAATGGTTTGTGCTCCCTGGAAGCTTTCTGTAAAAGCGAGGTAGTGTCAATTGATACTTTTTCAGTGTCAACAGCTATGAATTTATCGCTTCTTTCAATGGGGACAACATCTGCTCCAAGGCCTTCAAATATTTCTTGTACAATATCCCTTCCCACAGCAGAGTGCTGATACAAAACTATCTTTTTGTGTGAAAGGGGCTTATCCTTAAAAACATTACTATACCGATGCACATATATGTTTATCGCCTCAGTTTCACATTCTGCTTCGGGTAAATTGTGATCTTCTTTAAATATGCCGTTCTTGTCAAATAGGGATTCCTGAAGTGGTTTTTCATATTCTGCTGTCCTTGCGTATCCCACATTCCTGAGAATATCTTCCTCATCAGTTTTTAATACCTCTCCAGACTCTTTAGTGAACTTTATACCATTCCTGTCGTCAGGGATATGGCTGCCGGTAACCATAATACCAGGTATGCATCTGCCTATGGCATAATAGGCAAGTGTGGGGGTAGGCACTCTCCCACAGAAAAGCGTTCTATAACCTGAGTTTTCTATTGCAAGTGATACTGATGACATTATTCTTGGAGTGCTTGAACGTAGATCACCTCCTAAAGCAATATCCTTATTCAGACTACCGATACCTCCTCTTTCTTCCAGGAACATGATAAAACCTTTTGTGTTTATATAACACTCCATATCGGTCATTGCTGTGACAGTATCTCTTAACCCACTGGTCCCGAACTCTAATGGTTTAAACTTATCTATTTTGAATTTGACGTCGTCTGGCTTAACTGTCACGTTTTATCTCCTTTTGCTAATATTATCATATAAGCATATTATGTTTATACGTGTCTGGAATCAAGCAATATATTGATCACTTTTATAAAAGGTTTTCCCCTCCTGCGTAATAATCCATAGTGTTGATTTAATATTTGATTTAATTACACATCTTGTTTAATTTCTACATCAATAAGTATAAGGTACGGTCAATCCTCTTTGATATTTCAGTAGCATTAATATACTATACTTCTACTCGTATAAAGATTGAAAAAATGGTTAAAGAAAAGGCTTAAAAGTGTTCTCTTTTGTAGTATAATTATTATCTGTTACCGGTAACAATCTCCAGCGCTAACGGGGAGAGCACTCATAAGATATTTTTAGAGCTGTTGTTGTCTTTTTCGTTCTATTGATTTGTGTACAATATAATGTTATATTTGTAAAAAGTTGTCTGCTTGCATATGTTGAAAGGTCATCAAATTTGGAGCAGGGGAAATGTCTGTAATTACAATTTTCCTAAATTACGGAGAAAAAAATGTTTATTTCGATCCAAAATAAAATCATTGTACTGTTAATTGCATTTACGTTACTGCCATTTGTAGTCTTAAAAATCCTTGCTTTTCCTAAGGTGGAGGCTGACGTAGAGAAGTTGCAAATTCGCCATTTGAGTAGTGCCGGGCATAAGCAGGCAGTGCTGGTATCTAACTGGATGCGTGAAAGGATGACAGATGTCCTGGTTATTGCAGATAACCCATATATGGTTAATAGCATAAATCTTACGAGTAAGGATGCAGAGTATTCCGAAGAACTTAGATATTTAGAGTTGGTTGTGGTTGAGTATGGTTACATGGGTGCTTTTGTATGCGATAATAAGGGGTTGGTCACCATAGCAACAATTAAAGAGAGTGTAGGAAGAGATTTATCAAACAAAGATTATATCAAGAATGCTTTACTGGGGAATCCAAGTGCATCGAGTATCATGCCATCTGAAGTTCCACTGGTAAATGAGTTTGATGAGAAGGAAATTGGGGTGCCAACAATGTTTGTTTCAACTCCTTTAAAGAACAAGATGGATGATATAATTGGAGTTGTTGTTTTAAGGGTCCACGCGGGTACTCTGAGCAACATGATGAATAGCTTGAAGTTTGGCAAGACGGGAGAATCATACCTTGTGAATGAAGAAGGTTATATGATTTCCGAGTCCAGATTTGCTGACAAATTAAAAGCAAAAGGAATAGTGGAAAAAAGATGCACACTGGAATTGAAAGTAACAGATCCGGAAACCGGTGAATTAACTTCCGGAGTTGCTCAATGCATTTCCGGTAATAATGGTTTTGATGGAAAAGGTTATAGCGACTATACCGGAATAACCGTATTAGGAGTATGGCACTGGTTACCTGAATTTAAGTGGGGCATTATTACGGAAATAGACATGGACGAAGGATATGGCCTGGCACACAATCTCCATTTTATTGTAAATGCTATTCTTTTTGTTATTGCATTTCCCGTTATTCTCGCAGCATATCTCATGGGCAGGCAGGTAGCAAACCCAATTCTGCGCTTACGAGCAATTGCCGAAAAGTTGGCATCTGGTGAGGACCTTTCTCAAAGGATTGACATTCAACAGAAAGATGAGATTGGTGGGTTGGCGGATGCCTTTAATACAATGGTTAGCTCTCTGGAGACACAGAAGAAGGAACTTACTGCTTCTCAGATGCGATATAAACGAAGAATTCATTCATTAATGGAGGGTATATATGAATGCGAACCTGGTGTTGATGGTGTTTTTACCTGGATTAATCAAGCTGGGGCTGAAATTCTCGGATACAATACACCGGAGGAAGTGCTTGGGGTAAAAGTAGAGACTATATACCTTGACCTGAAAGATCGTCAAAGACTAGTTGAAAGGCTTGAGAAAGATGGCGTATGGATGGGTTTTGTTTCCCATTGTAAAAAGAGTAATGGTGATAAATTTTACATGGAACGTACTTCTAATATGGTGAGAGACGAAAACGGTAAACCTATTCTCATTTTTGGAGTTTTCAGGGATATTACGGAACGTAAGAAACTTGAAGAAGAACTCCACGCATCGGAGAAGCAACATAGAGCATTGTTGAACTCTATAAGTGATGGAGTTTACCAATGTGTTCCGGGTCTAGAGGGTGCGTTTACTTACATAAATCTGGCAGGGGCGGAAATACTTGGCTATAGTTCTCCGACAGAGGTAATAGGCACACGTGTAGTTGATATTTATGTAAACTCTCAAGACAGGAACGAACTAATTGAGACATTGCAGAAAGAAGGAGTGTGTAAGGATTATACGGCTTTTTGTAAAAAGAAAAACGGAGAACGTTTTATCTTTGAAGTTAGTTGCAGTCTCGTACGTGATGATAGCGGAAAGCCGATTATGATTGAAGGTATATTCAGGGACATGACGGACCAATAACGTTTCCATGATTTCAGAAACGAGATATTACTAATCAGGTCGCTCTTGCAACAAAAGTTTATTCTTCGAATCAGTTCACACGTCTGCTCAGCCGAGGATGACGTCACACTGAGCACATCCGCATGCTCAGTGTAAACTCTGTAGAAGAGTTATAAACATTAAATCCTATATGTTACATTATGGAAAGCAATAAATACAGGTTATCTATAAACGCGAAGACCATTATTATAATACTGTTATTATTAAATGTTGGTTATGCGTATAAAAAAATTAAGCAGTATCATCACATAAAAGAAACTGGTTACATCAGGGAGAGAACGGTTCAAGAACAGATTCGGAATAGAGTCATGAAATCTTTTGGTTCAGTGGAGGAGATGGACAGGCTCGTCGATGATTTTGCAAGACAGAAGGAAGATGCTGAGAAGTTGGCAACAACTATCAGGGAGCAGGAAAAAAAAATCAGTAAGGTATACAAAGAGCTGAAGAATACAAATTCAAAACATGAAAAGGAAAAGACTTATTTGCATAATAAAATACGAAGTTTTGCAGATGGGTTTTCTAAACGAAAAGATCAGCATACACAAACGAGCAAGGCAAATGTGGAGTTGAAGGATGCAAAGTCAAAATTTGAAAAGGAAACGTCTCGTTTACAAAAAAAGATAAGGAATCTGGAAGATTTGTTATCTAAATGCAAGAGTCAATAGATCGGTTTTTTTAACCCATACGGAGTTAAATACCCGGGCCGTACAGAATAGTTAATAAGGAAGGGTGGTAAAGATGAAGATGGAACCTGGACATTTTTTTTATGATCTTTTAGTCCACAACGAAAAATTTGTAGCGAAGAGTGAGGATTCACAGTTTTCCGCTTACGAAGAACATCAACATCCTCCGATAACAATGCTTACCTGTGCAGATTCTCGTATACAGGGGAATATTCTGGGTATGGATCTCATTAATAAGGTTTTTACTGTCCGCAATGCGGGGAATCAAGTTGCTAGAAATAAGGGTAGTCTTGCATATGCATTAACGGCGCTTAATACTCAGATATTCTTTATACTTGGTCACACTAATTGTGGTGCGGTAAGTTTTGCTGCCGGTGCAAGCCTGGCAAATATAAGGAAACATGCGGAAACAAAAGAGTCTTCTTCGGTGGGGCCTGTTAAAAGCGAACAGAAAAAAACCGGTGGAATTCAACTTGTATCCTCTAAAGGAGAGTCGAAGACCATTAGTAACCTGAGAAAGGTAGATTTTTCCGCTGCCAGCCGTGAGGTCCAACGTGAAATGCTTCCTTTGACGATTCCCATTGAGCGAGGAATTGCCCGGATGGTTAAGATTGGTGACGAAAAAAAGGAGCTTGCATACCTGAGCCAGACGAATGTGGATTACCAGGTAGAAAAGGCATTAGAATATTACGGTGACAGAGTAAAAGAGAAGAAATTGACAATTATTGGTGGTATATATGATTTTGTGGGCGCTTATTCGAATACACGGGGAAGGGTTGTGGTTACCAATATAAATGGTATAGACGAGAAAAAAAAACTTCAGGAAAACGCGAGAAATTTTTGTGCGGCTGATGCAACTCTCGATAAGTCCAGTGAAACGTATAAGCTCTGCTACAAATTAATTGAAGAAAAGGTATCTCGCATATAGGACCTAAAAGTTCCATGTTATAAGTGTCGAAAATGGATAAGTCACAGAATAAATAGTCTGGTAATAAATTATATCTAATCTAGAGCATAAATTTATGGATAACAAAAACAAACAGGATGATGACTCTATTCATGATGGTATTTTCTATGCCCCATGGGAAAAAACCTTTAATCGGATACTGACTCCTTTCGAAGAATTCATTCATCGTCAGGCAACCAGCGGCATGTTGTTAATGTTAATGGCTATTCTGGCTATGATATTGGCAAACTCCGGTTTTTCTGAATTTTATAGTCAGCTGATAGACACGTCTATTTCAATAGATGTCGGATCTTGGGGGCTTGAAAAAACCCTACATCATTGGGTCAATGATGGCTTGATGGCGCTGTTTTTCTTTGTTGTCGGCTTGGAGCTTAAGCGTGAAATCTTAGTTGGTGAATTGGCGGACATGCGTAAAGCTATGCTTCCGATTGCGGCAGCAATTGGCGGTATGACCGTTCCGGCGCTGATTTACTTTTTTATTAATCCGGAAGGAGCAGCGGCCAGAGGATGGGGCATGCCAATGGCTACCGACATTGCTTTCGCACTTGGTGCGTTGGCCCTGATCTCGCATCGTGTGCCTAAAGCCCTGATTACTTTTTTAGTTGCCTTGGCTATTGTCGATGATTTAGGAGCAGTAACGGTTATTGCGGTTTTCTATACAGAGAATATTGCATTAGATGCGCTGGCGGTTGCAGGAGGCTTATTTGGTTTGCTCATAGTGTTTAATCGTGGCGGTATTCGAAACCTGACTCCCTATCTCATTGTTTCCATTTTCTTATGGTACATGCTTACGCTATCAGGTGTACATGCTACCTTAGCTGGTGTCCTGGCCGCTTTTTCTATTCCTGCAACACCTAAATACAATCCGATGCGTTTTAATCGGCGTGTTAAATATTTAATGAAGCGGTTTGAGTTTAGCCATGAACATGATAAAAATATTATGAACAATGATGAATTACGTGCCATTGTATGTTCCTTGGAAAGCGGTGCGCAAAGCGTTCAAACCCTGTCTCAGCGTCTAGAACATTCATGGCACATACCCGTAGCTTATATCATTATTCCCGTTTTTGTATTGGCTAATGCCGGTACTCCGCTGGAACTAGCCTCTTTGAGCGATACGCTTGCCCATCCAGTGGCATTAGGAATATCGTTGGGTCTTATCGTTGGGAAATTTGTTGGTATTACCGGTGTAAGCTGGTTGCTCTTGAGGTTTGGACTTGTACGCTTGCCAAAGGATGTGCGTTTCACTCAAATTGCCGGGGTATCATTGCTGGCGGGAATTGGCTTCACTATGTCTATGTTCATCGCTGAACTTGCCTTTGAGCATCAGGAAAATCTATTACTTATATCTAAAACGGGACTTATGTTTGCTTCTCTATTTGCAGGTGTTGCTGGTTTTGTCTGTTTGTACGTTGCAAGCAGATCACCAAGTCCGCAATGATGGAAGACTGAAAGGTGCCAAAACAACTAATTGCCTGGTATAATCGTTTCCAAAGGTGGATGACGGAGTTATAAACCTATTCCTATAATGCGTTCAGAAGATAGTAAGTTACTGCTCCAGCCAGATAACCAGCCAATGCCAGTAAACTCATCTTCCTTAGATACCAGATAAAATCTATGTTTAGAATACCCATAACAGCTACGCCTGCCGCAGAACCGATTATTAAGACACTGCCTCCCGTTCCAGCGCAATAAGCCAGAAACTCCCAGAATGTTCCGTCCACGGCAAAATTACCGGCAGGTGCGATATCGTACATTCCCATTGCTCCTGCTACAAGCGGCACATTATCTACGACTGCGGATAGCAGTCCAATTATCAGATTAATGATGTAGACATTACCAATGCTGTTGTCAAGATACGTGGCAACGTATCCCAAATGTCCTGCCGATTGTAACGCGGCTACAGCGACAAGGATACCAAGAAAGAACAGAATTGTTGGTGTGTCTACCTTAGTGAGCACACCAACGACCGTTCTTGATGATTTAACTGCTGCGTTTTTACTGTGATGCATCAACTCTGTAACTACCCAAAGCACTCCCAGACTGAATGTCATTCCAATCACCGGAGGAAGATGTGTAATTACCTTAAACACAGGGACAAAGAGTAACCCTCCAACACCAAGAAAGAAAATAACCTTTCGTTCAGTCTCTGTTGTCGGGTCAGCAGTGTGGTCATCTTTACGTCTCTTCATAGGTATTTCTGCAGGCCTTTCTACACTACCTTTCAGCATAAAAGAGAGAATGCCTAATGGTACGACCATGCATACTAAACTTGGAATTATTAATTTATATATTATGTTAAGAGCCGTAATCTGTCCCTCAATCCAGAGCATTATTGTAGTCACATCACCAATAGGCGACCAGGCTCCTCCGGCATTAGCAGTAATTATGACAACACCCGCGAACAACCAGATATCTTCCTTTTTCTTCATAAGTTTCCTGAGCAGGGCCGTCATTACAATTGAAGTAGTAAGGTTATCCAGCGCGGCGGAAAAAAAGAATGTGAGTATCCCGACTATCCACAATAGCTTTACCCTGCTGAGAGTCCTTATCATGTCGGTAATTACCTTGAAGCCTTCGTGCGCGTCTACCACTTCCACAATGGTCATGGCACACAAAAGGAAAAAAAGAATCGCCGCTATCTCGCTTAACGTATGGGCTATAGAATGTTCAATATAATGATGCGCAATCTCCGGTGTCTCTTGAACAGGGATTTGATGGATTGGAACATTTAATTCATGGTGTCTGAGGATATCCTCAGCAGATTCGTAATGGCCTTCGATGCTTTTGTTAATAGTCTTGTTGCGCAGATACTCTTTAAACCCGGGAGGTATCTCCTCTGATTGAGCAATGGTATTTATTGAATCATGATTGTTGTAATGCAGTATATCAGAGGGTGCCAGTGCGTATATGCCCCAGCACACTGCACCTGTTATAAGGGCGGTTGCCGCTTTGTCAATCTTTATCGGATGTTCCAGCGCGATGGCCAGATAGCCAAGCACAAAAACCGCTACCATTAAAATAAACATTTTATAATTAAAATTATTAAAATAGGTATGTCAAATACACTCGATATTATACTTTTTAGCAAAAGGCGCATTCTAAGCAGTTTATCGGTTGGAAGCAAGGAATATTAAGGAGATTTTTACTTTTGTATGAAATTATTCTCTATGTTTAGGGAGTCTCATTGTCACCATTTGTCTCTTTTACCGGTTTGGCATGGATCCCTCTATGAAGTTTTTCAGAGAGTATTTTTCCTCCTACCTGCATCCAAACTTTCTATAGTTTTTTCAAACGTTCATTAATACTTTTTAAATTGTATTTCAGCCATAGTTCACAATTAGCAAATTTCTTAAACAGAAACTCTTCGGATATCAAACCCGGAATGATATTTATTTTTTTCATCATGTCAAGTGGTTGAGGTATTACTCCTGTCATGAATACCACTACACCTTTAATTCTCAATTCCAGAACTGCTTCTTCCATAACGTAAACTCCAGATTGGTCAATATACGGTACTTTTTTCATCCTGATTATTAAGACTTTTATACTAGGATCCAATTCTTTTATCAATTCCTGAAATCGTGAGGTAAACCCGAAGAACATTGGTCCGGACATATGCTTTATATATATCTTGTCCTTGTATTCATTGTACACGCCTTTTCCTCCTCCCATAGTTCCTCCTCTTTTAAATTACCAAGAGGTGTTACCGTCGTTTCCCGTTTTGCTAAATTACTCTCCTTCTTCATGAAAAGCACACATGCCAATACTACTCCAACACCAACAGCATGTATCAGATTTTCAAATACCGTAATAGCCATCACAATTATAAGAATTACGGCGTCAGCTCTCGGTACATGAAACAGATATCGTAACCCTTTATGATAATCAACGATTCCAATACCAAAGGTAATAAGAATACCGGCAAGAACACACATTGGAATACAAGCAGCGTACTTGCCGAGGCCAAGTAATATGGTAAAAAGAAGCAGGCTGTGCGTAAGTCCTGACAATCTGGTTTTACCACCTGCATTTACATTAACTATTGTTCTCATAGTAGCTCCTGCACCAGGCAACCCTCCGATAAGTCCGGAAGCAATATTGCCAATTCCCTGCCCTATCAACTCGCGGTGGCTGTTGTGTTTTGTTTTGGTAATGTTATCGGCAATTACTGAAGTAAGCAGTGAGTCAATTGCACCAAGTGCGGCAATTGTAGCTGCAAACTCAATAATCATCCATGTCATAGAAGGGACAATTGAAAACAATCCTTCTATTTGCAATGAAGGTAAACCTGAAGGAATCTCACCTATTAGCGGAATATCCAACTTCAAATAGTACGCTGTCATGGTGGCAGCAAGCAATGCTACCAAAGCGCTTGGGACAACTTTCGTAACTTTCGGGAATAGATATATGATGGCGATAGTCATCGCTCCTAATCCGATAGCCATCCAGTTCAAAGATGAAAGAGGCTCATAGATTTGTGCTAATATTTTTATGGTGCTTTTGGCAGATTTATATCCCATAAAGGGATATATCTGAAATAGAATAATGATAATGCCAATGCCTGTCATAAACCCTGAAAGCACCAGGTAAGGTATGTACTTAATGTATCTTCAGATTTTCAGCAGGCCGAACAGGATTTGAAAGCCACCTGCGAGTAAAAAGGTCGCAATAATGATTCCCATACCTCCTGTAAGCTCCCTGATATTTCAATTGCGGTAGCAATAACCGTTGCCGAAACTACAGTTATTGGTCAGGTAGGGCCGCTTATCTATGTTGGTGTTCCACCAAAAATAGCAGCAATACATCCAAGCATCATTGTGCCATACAACCCAGCAATGGCACCCATTCCCGATTGAACACTAAAAGCAAGAGCCAAAGGAAAGCTACAATTCCGGCTGTTATTCCACCAAACAGATCACCCCTTAGCTTTGCCCTACGGTTCTGGTATAAAAAAGCTGACACACTTTTCTATGGCCTGATAAGAGGACATGATAAATGTTGTCGACCCATTTTGCAACAGTTCCTTTCAACACAAAGAATTCTTGCCTGAACTTCTCTAGAATATTGGAGTGGTAAAATTTAATGAACTATATAAATCAAATGATATTACAGCGATCTGACCGTTTTAAGTGTATTTACTTAGTTGATGGCCTCATTGTACCAATATTATCTAACTAAATCGTACATTCTTCTTTCTGTTGAGTTTTAGCCATCTTTTTTCATAATACATTAATCCAGCTTTTAGTCTACGTACTGGATGATTGGCAATGTTAGAAAAAAGTGTGTCCTGGAAGTGTGTATAGTAATTACAAAATCTGAGTAGGGGAGGGCTTTATGTTGCTTGTCAATCAGGTTTATGATTCAACCCTTTGATGGCTTATTTTGCACCGGTAAAGCATAGATCCATTTGTCAAGTCTCTTAGAGTAAATTGCTTCTCTACTTGCAGATTTGCCTATTGGTTGTGTCATCTTTACGTTAATATTTCTGTCGTCAGCATTAGTAATAAAATCCTCTATTGCTTCCCTCACATCATAATCAATGCTATAACATTTACTCATATCAATAGTCAGGTATGTGCCTGAGGGGATTTTGGCCAATTCTCTTATGATCGCACCTTTATTCAGAAAGGTAACATCTTCAGATAGGCTTATCTTCACCTGTTTCTCTCCGGCAGATGTTTCCATATGTAAAAAATGGGAATTCTTGTAGTTACGAAGTAGAATTGTGGCAGCGCCAACACAACATCCTAACGCGAGTCCTATCAACAAATCTTCAAAGACGATTCCAAGAATAGTAACAATAAACGGCACAAACTGGTCCCAACCCAGTCTGTATTGCTTGGTAAATAATGAAGGTTTTGCCAGTTTATAGCCTACCATTAATAAAATGCATGCAAGAGCCGGTAACGGTATAAGGTTAAGAATCTTTGGGACAAAGGCAATGCAAATCAGGAGAAAGACTCCATGAAGGATGGCAGATACTTTTGATGCTGCACCAGCCTGAACGTTTGCTGAACTTCGAACGATTACCTGGGTAATTGCCAACCCACCAATCATCCCGGACAGTATATTTCCGGTACCTTGTGCAAATAACTCCCGGTTGGTTGACGTAATTCTTCTGTGAGGATCCAGCTTATCCGTAGCCTCCACACATAAAAGTGTTTCCAAACTGGCGACAAGCGCTATTGTTGCGGCTAATACATACACCTCTTTATTTCCTATCTGACTGAAATCAGGAAATGTAAATTGACCAAAAAAAGAGGTGACTCCACTCGCAACAGGGACGTGTACCAGAAACTCTTGCCCCAAATTATATTGAGGAAAAAAACTTTTTGTTATAAGTTGGCAAATAATACCGGCTACTACCACAACGATAGGACCCTGTATTAATCTGAATATATTGTACTTTTTTGTCAGATATAATTCCCACAACAATAAGATTCCCATGGAAACGGCGGCAATTATTAGAGCTCCGGTTGTTATATGTTCAAAAAAAAGCGATATTGCTGTAAACGTACTACCGTCACTCATGTATTCATAAAAATCTGGTCCCTTCCACTCTCCATCATATCCAAGCGCAAAAGGCAACTGTTTTATGAAGATAATGATTCCAATACCTGCAAGCATTCCGTTTACAGCCGACAAAGGGAAATAATAACCTATAATTCCGGCTCTTAGTAAACCAAGTATAATTTGAAATATGCCGGCAATGACTACGGCCAGTAAAAACGTTTCAAATGGCATCGTAACCAGCGTAGTCAATATAATTACCGCCAGGCCTGCAGCCGGTCCACTGACACCATGCGAGGAATCACTAATCGCTCCTACAAGTATCCCTCCAATGATTCCTGCAATAAGGCCGGAAAACAGGGGTGCCCCGCTTGCCAGCGCAATTCCAAGGCAAAGCGGTAAGGCGACAAAGAGTACTACGATACTTGCCGGAATATCTTGTTTAAGGGTAGAAAAAAAAGAGGTATTTTTCTTCATAATGTTTTACCGCATTAACTTGTTCTATAAATATTTTTATTCGAACCTAAATGAATACACTCAAGTAAAATGTCTTAAACCCAAGCACTATCCATTCATAATCTGCTAATATTAATTATTCAAGTTTTTTTTATTATAATCTTACAAATTTCCAGTAGTAAATAATAGTCTGGCTTAGTCGAATTATTTAGCCATTCGTAAATGACTACAACATATTTAAAGAACCGGAAAATCAATAATTCTTTTGGATAAGAGAGTACTTAAAGCTGAACAATAAACTTCTAAAATATCTTTGTTGTTTGCAATTGCATAAGAAGCAATATAACCGGAAAAATATGATCCCAGGTCAATGTTTTGTTTTTCCTCGCCAAGAAGTTTGGCATCATAATCACTGACATTTATGGGTTTTATGTTCTTATGTTGAAGACATGCTCTTCGTCCCAGAAAAACATCACCTTTTTCAAATAATTGCTGCCAGATAATTATCTCTATTTTATGTTTAATTTTCTGGTTTTCAGATAGAATAATTATATGAGGTATTGAGTTACTTATAATCCCTAAGGGAATTTTGTTTTTTGCTTCGACCAGAATCGAATATGCCTGGATTAGTAAATCGTGTCGAACCTCCTTGAATCCACCCCAGGATTGTTTTATTAAAATCTTATTAGGAGTAGAGGTTGCTAATGTTTTTGACACGGAATGTGACGATGTTCCTTCCTCATTGATCACGTTCTTTGTTAATGGTACAAGTTCCAGCTTTTCAGGAGAAATTAAATAGACAGGATCTATCTGCTTCAGCATCTGTTCATGGATTTTAGTGATATAACTTATTGGTTGTTCATGCTTCATCGTTCGAACTTTTTCCTGTTAGCAGGTTATAAAGACACATTAACTTTAAGACGATACGTGATTACTATAACAAACATTGAGAGAAGATAGTAGTATTGTGAAAAGACAAAATACTCTGAAATCCTACATCAATTTTAAAAAAGTAATATTTCATAATCGGCTGGAAAAGCGTATAACCGTTCGACAAAAAAAGTTACTCCAAAAAAAGGATTATTGTCAATTGTACCGGCACCTAAGCGTATTTACAAAAAAAGCCAGCATCACTTCCTCAAACACTCTTATTATAAAAGATGATAGAAAATGATGTTGGCTTACACTGTAACAATTCCTTATGAGGAAAAGAATCCTTACATAGTCTTCCAGATTTTTGTGGAAGTATAATTTAAAGAAACACATAAATCAACTGTTTTTTGAAGTAGTTTTCTGTGTTTATGTCTGCTTGCTTCCAGATGATTTCAAATACACGAGCATCTATGCCTGATTCTTAAACTTTGATTCCAGGTTTTGGTTTAATATGAAAACAATTACTTTGTCTCCAGTTTTTGTACTTATGTCAGAGTGTAGGCTTTTAGTTTTGCAACCAGTGATGTCTGAAATAGTATTTCTTAAGAGAATCTTTACACCTTCCTGGGTTTTAGCCAGTTGCTCCTCTGCCGGCGTAAGAACACCTTTATAATTTTATTTATATACTCTGTTTGCCTTAAAACCTTAAAATATGTACTTTATAACGGTAGCAATAGTAGCTAGACTATAAATAAAATACTATAATTTGAACCTTAATTCAGCACCTATTTAATTGACAAAAGGTGTTATAAAAATTAGTATTGTTGCATGTTGAAATTTGCAGGGACAGGAGCAGCAATTTTAGTAATATTTAAACTTATTTTAAGACGATTTCAAAATGTTACCATGTATATAAGTTAGCAGAACATTCTCTCTTTACAACGGACAAAAATGTCTTTTATATATATTGAAAATCTAAAAAATAGGAGTTCCGGTTAATGCAAACAACAGTAACAAAATATGTCGTTCGATCCGTAATCATTTGTGTTTTCTTATTGGTAGTGATGATAACAACACACGGTGCCAGTATGCCAGTCGTGTTTGCGCAGGATAAGGAACCGCCTCCAGATATACAAGCAGACATACTAATTAACTCTGCAAAAAATGATATGGAGGCTGAAAGATGGAAAGATGCAGCAATAAGCTTTGAGAAGGCGATGAATCTTAGGATTAACCTTCCTGTAGAGTTTCATCTCCTTTATGGGAAAGTGCTTTTGAAGGCAGGAAACTATGATGACGCATTATCAAGTATATCTAATTACCTCACATTAGTAGGCAGGGAAGGAGAATATTTTGAAGACGCAATTACCTTGATCGTTGAAGCCAAGAACAAATTCGATGAAGAAAAGCTGCGGACGACTAAGTCACAACATCAGTTGACAAAAACTGCCAGGCAAGCAGAAGATGGAATGGTGTTTGTTAAAGGAGGATGCTTTGATATGGGTGATATCTTTAATACAGGAGACAGTGATGAGAAACCGGTTCACACAGTATGTGTGGATAATTTTTATCTGGGAAGGACAGAAGTAACACAGAAGCAATGGGTTGATATAACAGGGCATAATCCATCGAAATTCCAATGTGAAGACTGCCCGGTTGAAAGAGTGAGCTGGAATGATATTACTGATTTTATAAAAAAGTTGAATGAGAGAACAGGCATGAATTACCGTCTTCCAACTGAGGCTGAATGGGAATATGCGGCAAGGAGTGGTGGCTTGAAGGAGCAATGGGTGGGGGCCAATAACGTAGAGAAAATTGGAGAATATGCTTGGTATGGACTTAATGCCGAGGGTAGTACTCATGCGGTGGCAGGGAAATTGCCAAATGCAATTGGCCTTTACGATATGATGGGGAATGTCTGGGAGTGGTGCTCAGACTGGTACGACAAGCATTATTATAAAATCCATCCCAGTAAGGACCCTCATGGGCATTCAGAAGACACAAACCATGTCTTACGCGGCGGTGGTTGGCGTAGTAAAGATAATGGATTACGTACGACTGATCGTAATAGTTTTGATCCGACCAGCAGAAAGTTCAGTGATATAGGCTTCCGTCTTGCGAGGTCTCAATAGCTTATTTATTTTGACACAAACTATAAAACCTAATGTATGCGTGGTAGATTCTACTATATTTTTTGCAATAAAAGGTAGTAGTCTACAACGGACATCTGCCCTTTAACTCCTTTTCAAGTTTGTCATTGTCTCACTTACTTATACTTCAAGTTGACCTTTCATTATCTTTCCAGGTTAAAAGAAGCTTTTTATAATACAAATAATGTTTTCTAAAGTTCATATTTGTTAGAATAACCTATGCTATTTAAAACATAGGGTCCATTTTAAGAACAGGGTGGTCTACCTTTTGAAGATGTTCCAAAACTTCCTCTTCTGTTTGGGCTATTGTTTCGTCTGCGATTTTATTAATAAAATCTTCCAGACCCGCCTCCTCTGCAGCTTCGTTAAGCGCGTCTGCTATTTCGTCTTTAAGTTGCTTTGGCATCCAAACCATTCTTGCAAGACCTCCGTCTCCGGATATAAATTTGCTGCTACCCATGTAAAATTTGCTATGGCCTACAAAACCAGGTGTTTGTATGCCGCCTCCCACCGTTCCAGCAAGAGTTGAAAACTTCATTCCGCATGGAGTCATCCCGGTGAAGTCTCTGTCAACGGTCATTATTCCATTCGTCATTGGCAGCATTGCAGAGATACATTCAAAGCAGCCGCAACTAGTCATTGGATTAGTAACCATGCTGTACATACTTACCTCTGCAAATTCTTTATTGGATGCATTGTACAGGAAGTCATTTGTCCCTTCCCAAAGCCCCAGTTTCTCATCAATTGTTTTACCTTTTTCAATAGGTTGATTAGGTCCGGTCGGTGTTATTTCAAAACCCGCTTTTCCATCAAGCCAACTGACAGCGCCACATAGCCCTGAACGCTCAGGTGATATTATACAAACATGACTCGGTGCAAAACTCTGGCACAGAGTACAGCTATAAAATTCATTTACTGAAGCGTCTGTCATTCCCAACGCCCTTACATCACGTTCGGTAAACGCACTCTTCACTTCCTTTAATTTCTTTTCAACATCCTCTTTGGTTGTATACAAGGTAACTTGAACTTTGTCTAAGAGCGCACCATATTCTTCATGATATTTTGAATGTATTATGTTCCCTAAGTGTTCAAGCCTAAAACCTTTATTGTAAGCATCCTTGCTGATCCTATGCCTTATTATATCCCTCTGTCCCATATGGAAGAACCCTTGTGCCTCACCAAGGAAGTGATGTGTTCTTCGCTCAAAGATAGGTTCAAAGTCAGATTGCATCTTACGGCCAGCCACCTCTACGTATACTCCCAAAGGCTTACCCGCTCCTATTTCCATTTCATCCATATCAGGGCCAACGACTTCAATCTTACCATCTTCAATTTCACTACTATCTCTCATTACAACATACTCAAATGCGGGTGTTCCCGGACCGCCTATTTCTATCTGCATGTCGTCTTTTCTTATTCTTTCACCTTCAAAAGCAGGGCCATACGCTACAGGAATGTCCACCTTCGCAGCAGCGACCTTCAAGCCTCTGACTTCGATACATTTTTCAACTATTTTATCATGAGGAATTAGTGGTACGACATGCTCGTATGTACATACACCTGTTGGTAATATTTGAGGTATATCAGTGTCCGCAATTGTAGGAAAACCATAATTTATTGCACCTGCGGCATTGGCATATTTTTCATCATCTACTTCTCCTAATGCCATTACAAATGCAAAAATTCTGTTTTTATTATAGATTAAATTCCTTGTAAAATCAGCAGGTGCTATACCGCCAAAAGATAGAGCTGCTTTGTTAGCAAAGCCTAGAGAATAAATAGTTGATGTGATATTCTTGCCGAAAGGCACCAGCCTTGTCTCCCATCCCAGCTGTACTCCCTCTTCGTCAAGTTGTTCGGCAAACGATTTCCCGTTAGTGTTTCCTGACATAAAAACATACAGATTCTTTTCCTGCAGTTCGCGAGCTATGGTTACGGCAATCTCATTTGTTGGTGCAGCACCTACTACTGCTGCAAATCCCGGAGCGGTACCATCAACGAACTCAATGCCTCTTTCTCGAAGGATTACATCCGTAGCCGCACCTAGCCATATACCATCAACAGGGTTGGGGCCAATCAAGTATTTACATGCCTCTATTACCTCTTCTGCAAAAAGGGTAGCAATGCCTGCATCAAGAGCCCAGCCAAGATACGGAAGATATATCTTTTCTTCAGGTATTGGCGGCAGCAGGGCCCTTGCGTGCCCAAGCGCCACTTCACAATCCCCCAGAGTCTTCACTTCAAAGGCGGTTGCAGAATAAACTATCGGTAGATAATAACCCGTATCAGGATACTCAACCTTGGCATCTTTTCCCTTTGACTCAATTGCTTCTCTTAATTTTTCTTCTGCCTGTTTTACTATACTGTGCGCGCCCCTTATCGCAGCGGTAGCTATTATTCTAGACATATGTAAATACTCCTATTGAATGTTAATCTTTTTTATGGTGAGCATGGGCAAGACCAGATCCGCATCCGGTCTGCATTTCTTATCAGTCAATCGAAAGTGCTCTCCTGTCTTCCATATCATAAAGCTTTCTTTCCTTCTTCTCGTTTATGCCCAACGCATCACGCTTCTTCTCTATATGCTCTTTTATGAGAGTTCCCATCTCCTTAAGGTCTGGGGTAAATGCCCATTTACCTCCTACGAGATCTTCTATATCTTCTTTTAAGAATTTGTCAACATCAGGAGCTCCCGCAGTTGGTGACTTGGTGCCAAATAATGTATACACTCCACTCGTAACAAAGTAATGGCCTATCGCCAATGCCT
>Ga0233437_1000968_pt1 | contig 57278 bp, 51 predicted proteins | sample SI_122_August201_FD_182714 | JGI IMG/M metagenome (GOLD analysis project Ga0233437, IMG submission 182714) | Seawater microbial communities from Saanich Inlet, British Columbia, Canada - SI_122_August2016_200_MG | ecosystem: Environmental > Aquatic > Marine > Inlet | place: Canada: British...
AGGTCTATAAGAAAAGTGGAAAAATTGACCGCTATGAAAAGACTCGTGTGATAAGTAATACTGATAATTTATGGAAAGACGGAAAAGATATTCCATTTGGAACGATCACAATGAAAAGGAAAGACGGGAAAATTACTTACCTTGAAATTACTGAAAGTAAAAAAAGTTGAGGAAAAAATGATGCCACGGAACAGCTCCGAGCAAAAATACAACCACTGTGATTACTGGAAACCCCCGAATTTCAGTTGGCTAATCAAAGAAAATGACGATACCAATAGAGGAATGTCGTAAGTGTTTACCTGAATTTGATTTAAGTGATGAAAAGATAATGGAAATCAGGGATAGTCTGGAAGCAATTACCCAGAATATTTTGGATAATTTATTTGATCAGAAAATGGGAACTGAAGAAATTAAAGGAGCTGAGAATGAACGATAAAAAAAAGATAGCAGTAATATATTGCAGGGTATCATCGGACAAACAAGTTAGAGAGGGGCATGGCTTAGAAAGTCAGGAAAACAGGTGTCGAAATTATGCTGCATTTAATAATTTTCAAGTTGAAACAGTTTTTCGTGATGAAGGAATATCAGGTGCTATATTTGATCGTCCTGGTATTAATAATCTATTAGATCAACTTGAAAAGACAAAAGAAAAGAGAATCGTAATTGTTGATGATATAAATCGAATCGCAAGGGATGTTGTCGTTCATTTTACAATTAAAAAAGCTATTGAAAAAGCAGGCGGAGAGCTTATTAGTCTTTCAATGAAACTTGATGATTCACCAGAAGGTAATTTTATTGAAACAATAATGGCTGCAAGTGCCGAACTTGAAAGAAACCGAAATAGTCGGCAAGTTAATGACAGAATGAGGTCAAGACTTGAATCTGGATATTGGCCTTTTCCAGCTCCACTGGGCTATAAATTCCAAAAAGTTGATGGTCATAAAAAGCTAATAGTCCCAGATGAACAAACAGCTCCCATTATCAAAGAAGCCCTGGAAGGTTTTGCTAGTTCTAGGTTCCTTACCAAAACAGACGTCCAAAAATTCCTTAAAGATAAGAAGATTAATGAAGCTAGAGGTAGAGATAGGGTTTATTTAGAACAGGTTAAGCGGATTCTCACCCAGAAACTTTACACTGGTAAAATTGAATTTTTAAAATGGAAAATAACTGAGCGGGATGGTCATCACCAGGCAATAATACCTTATTCCACCTATCTAAAGGTTCAAGAACGACTGAACAGTAAAGTCAAAGGGTTTTCTAATTATAATCTAAGTACGGATTTCCCTTTAAGAGGATTTATTGTGTGTCCTGAATGTAACAAGAAGTACACGGCAGGTTGGTCGGTATCTGGGAACAAAACAAAACATCCGTATTATGTGTGCAACACAAAAGGTTGTAAGCAAAAATACATCAGGAGAGATCACATACATGAACAATTTCACAACTTATTGATATCCTTGAAACCTAATGTTGACATACAGGGATTGCTTAAGAAAATTGTAAAAGAGCAGTATGATTTGAGGTTCAAGAGCTTTACCAAACTGAAGATCAAGAATAAGAGCAGGATTCAGAAACTTGATGCTGAGATGAAACAACTTACTACCACGTTGGTTAAACTAACTAATAATGCCATGATAAAAAGGATTGAATCAGATTTTGAAGCCTTGGAGAGGAAAAAATCTAATCTGGAACTACAAAACAAATCTTCAATAATGTCGTTGCCAGATTTTGGAACCGCATTCGATAAGGTTTTTCAATTTATCTTAGATATAGATAAGGCATGGGTTGAAGGCGATTTAAAGCAGAAGAAGATGGTTCAATATCTGGTTTATCCTAAGAACTTGCCTTTCACTAAACAAGGAGGTTTTGGAACCGCTCCAAAGTCTTTGCTGTTCGAGCTTTCAGGTCAATTGAGCATAAAGAAGTCTTGTAGGGTGGAGGTGGTGGGAATTTGACACCTTCTTAAATATGGTTTTTACTTCTTTATTTAAATCCAGATATATATTTGAAGCGATAAAAAATGTGAAACTTTCACTCAGGTTTTCAATAAACCTTTTAATTTCATTTCGAATCAATAGAACCACTTAATATTTCAAATTAGTAAAATTACTGAAAACCTTCATTATACTTTTAATGGTCTTCTTGTTTTCTTATTTTACATTGTCGAAAACCGGAAAAGCAGTTATAGGCTTTATCTTTGAACATATAGCGATTAATATAAAGACTATCTTTTAATTCAATTTAATCGATTACCCAGGATACTATATAAAGCTAAGTTAAAACATACCATTGACACCAGTCATAACGGGGAAAGTTACTGAAACATTTACAGGAAACAGCGTTGCATATGAAATATAAAGATCGGATTTATGGTGATTTTGAAATAACTGAACCAGTATTGATAGACCTGTATAAATCAGATGCGATACAAAGGCTTGAGGGAATTTTGCAACACGGCATCACAGGAATGATCGGGATTTGTAGTTTGTCCACCCGACTGGAACATTCTGTGGGTGTTATGCGCCTGGTTCAAAAAATGGGTGGTTCGCTAAAAGAACAAATAGCCGCATTGGTGCATGATGTCAGTCATACTGCATTTAGTCATGTTATTGATCATGTGTTTAAACAGGCTGAAACACAATCGTTCCATGAAGAGCGAAAAGAATGGTTTTTTCAACAATCCGATATTCCTAAAATATTAAATCAGCATGGTTATCAATGGCAGAATTTTCTGGATGAAGAAAAATTCAGTATCTTGGAACAACCGGCACCAGCTCTATGTGCAGATCGGGTTGATTATCTGCTGCGAGACACTGTGGACTTAAATCTTTTAGACACACAAAAGATTCAAACAATTGTCCGAAATCTTAAAATTCTCAAAGGGAAAATAGTTTGTCAGGATATAAATACCGCAAAATTAATGGCAGAAGTTTATATGAAAGCTGATGAAAAAAGCTGGTCGAATTTCAGGGAAGTGGCATTGTATGAGATCACCGCCCGAGCAATAATCAGAGCTAAAGATATCCATTTAATCAAAGATGAAGATCTTTGGAAAACAGATTTATGGCTACTGGATAAATTAAAATCTTCTGAAGATGCTTTATTGCAAAAACTGATTACCATGATTTCACTGGAAACTAAATTTAAATGGGATCAGACAAAACCAACTTTTATCGTTAAAACTAAAGTCAGGGTAATTGATCCGGATGTGATCCATCAAAAAGGCACAATCAAGCTATCCGATCTGGATCCAATATACAAAAAAAACTTGCACGAATATATTTCAAATCGTAAAAACCCGCTTCCAATTTTGGTCGATAAATATCCGGTATAATAAAGATTGTAGGAATTACAAGATTTTTCTATTAATGGATTAAATAGAACTCCTACAAAACGAGGACATAAGTATTAAATCATCAAATACTTTTTAATCGATAATCACCAATTAGAAAATTCCTTAGGGTTTAGTAATATAGTGACCGCCAATCTAATAGTCCCGCAAAATCAAGGTACACGTAACACAAAAAGTACTTCTTGCTGCCAGCGTCGCAATTCATTCTCAATTTTGCTATTCCAATTAAAATAATATCATGTCAATAACAATGACGTATGTTATATAATTCCAACAAAAAACGAATAAACCTATAAATGAATTAAATTTATAGGTTTTAATTACAGTGTTCTAAGTTGTTTTAGCAAAGAAAAGCTTGATCTTTTATTTTAAGGTACTATGTTTAGAAGTTCTTTTCTAATATTAAGAAAACCAAAGCAATTAAATCCACATTCACCACACCAAATCCAAAATCCACCTGATATAAAAAATTTATTATTATAAATTTAGATCTTTTTTATCAGCTGAAACCTTTGTAAATTAATAGTTACATTCATTTTAACAAGATTAACAGATTAAAATACTTGTAGTGATTCATCAAATCGAAATAAAATATAGATAGTACAGTAAAAAGGAATTTATTTAAATCTGGCAAAAACTGAAGTTAAAGTATTTGCTAATGAAAGGTATTAAAAATGAAACAAAACATTGGTAGTCTTGACCGATTGATCAGAATGCTCGTCGGTTTAATCATAATAGGAGCAGGAAGCTTTCACGAAAGCTGGTGGGGAGCCATTGGATTGATTCCAATCACAACAGCTCTATTGAGATCCTGTTTTTTTTATAGGATATTAAAAACAGACACGAATGACAAATCAGAGGATTTGCTTCATATGTTATCGAAGTAATTAATCATTTAAACGATATTGCTTTACCATAACTACTTTAATAATATCCATCGGACTAACTTCATATCGATTTGCAATATCACGAAAAGACTCTTCATCTGAGTAAGTGATATTGTTGGATTTTAATCTACGACTTACTTTATTTGAATCTAAATTGTAGCTTTTGATTAACCATTGTAAATTTTGTCGTCCAACACCTCGCCCTTCTATCATTTCTCCAATTTTTTCAGCAGTGTATTCATCGTTAGATTTTATTTCGATCTTTTTCTCAAATTTTTAAATGACCTGGTATAATTTCATAGGGGAAGTATTATTTTCCTTAGCAATTTTTCCCAGAGAATCCTTTGGGGCTTTTACTGTAATATCATTATCGTTCAGCTCTTGAATGGCCTTTTTTAGATCAATTCCCTGTTTTTTGGTAAAAACAGATAAAGCCATCAATTCTGCGTGCCCCATTGGGGGTTCATGTTCTTCACGAACAATCCAAGAACTTTTTAAATAATCACTGAATTCAAAAACATAATGAAATGGCGGCAATTCTTTAGCTGCAGCAACCATCATTAGAATGGACACAAATAAGGAAATATAGAGTTCTTTTTTTAAATTGACACCACCCTTTATTTTATTAAAAAGGTATTTCATTAGTGGTTTCCAGTTAAAATAGATATGGAAACCACCTGCTGTTAAAAACATAAGACTGGCTAAGGTGTGGATTTGAGCCCATTGTTCTTTCGATAATCCAAATAAAGACCAGTATACCCATTCAGCAACCCTACCAGCCGGAACCAGATATAAAATTAGTCCTGTAAAAGCCAGAATTAAAAATCCAAAGGTTGTAAAAAAGGAGGTTAGCCCCCTCCCATGTATTCTTTTTTCTTTGTTTGCTTTTGCCGTCATTTTCTACCTAATTTAACAGAAGTATCAATATTACCATGTACAAGGGCCATTCCCAGAACCATCTCTCAGTTGTTGCCCATTTCCTCTACCTTGGCCACTATTAGAACCGGGCCCCCTATTGACAGGCCAACAAGAAGATACCAATCCAATAATCAGTAATATCATTGCAAGTTTATAGATTTTATTTCTTAATTTTTTCATAAAACCTCTATCATAAAAAAAGTGATACCAATATCCGACTTTTGATACCACCTAAATATTAACTAATTCATACGACAAGAACCCATACCGCGACCGGATCTTCGAAAACCTTTGCCACGCATAGCATTTTGCTGTGGACCATTTTCCATTTGATTAAGCATAAGATCTTTTTGTTCAGCTGTTATTTTACCATTTTCAGCAGCCTTGTTGACTACTTCAATCGCTTTTTCATGCATTTTAGTTTGGAATATTTTAAAATCAACCTTATATTCATCCAGAACCGCCCACATTGGTTTGTATCCCAATTTAGAACTCATTTCATCCGCAGACGAACCAGCAAGCTCTGCCAATACATCTAATCGTGCTTGAAACATTTCCTGCCTTAATAAGAAACCCGGTCCATAAGCACGTTGACTTTGATTCTGTTGCCATCTTTTCCCTCCTCTGGATCCTTTATTACCCCAACCTTGAGCAAAAGCAATACTACCAGAAACAAGTCCCAAAATAAGCAATACACTAACAAAAATGTTTTTAAAAGATTTCATAAAACCTCCACCATCATATTTAATTAAAAGAAAAAGATAAGAGTCTTATCTCTTTAAGATAATTTAAGAATAAAAAGAGAATGTGGAGAAAATATGAAGATTTCGTGTTAATAATGTGTTTTGAAAAAATTATGAATTCCAGATAAGAATGTTTTTTACTGCAGCGTTAAGTGTTGAAGCTGCAATGCACATTAGTTCCGGATAGTCCTTAGTACTAACCGAGCAGGTATCACTATTTTGTTGTAGCAAAAAAACCGGTTTTTTAAATCTGGCTAGCTTCTGTAGTTGACTCTTTTCGTAATCCTCCAAATTATAAATAATCATACAGACTGTATCATCATCATGATAATTTTGAAGTGTTTTCATTTTTTTAGAGTTGATGTCAATAAAGTCAATATTATATTCATCCAGTACTTCATATTGTATTTGATTTAATTCCTCATCCGAGATGATAATTACTTTGGGTGTAACACATGGGAATTTTAGAGAAACAGAGGTACCTTTATCCGCTTCGGACACCACAAATATCTCACCTTTATGTGCTTTCATAATATCTTTACAATAGTTAATCCCCAAGCCGGTTCCCTTTTCATCCGCCGTACCCGGCTGAGATATGAGAGTTTCTGAAGAAAAAAGATTCTTAAGGGTCTCTTGCGTCATACCCACACCAAAATCCTGAATAACTATTTCAGGCCTGCTTAAATCAGGGCATTTAATTTCAATTTTGGAATCTGAGTAACTGAATTTAATGGCATTATTGATGATATTATAAATAACCTCACCAAAAAGGGATGCATCTGCAAACATCCAAAACTGGTCAGGAATTTGGTTTTTGATAATAATAGATTTTTTTTCGGCAATTTTAAGTAATTCTTTAACAATGGTATTTATGATTTTTGCACCATCGATAATTTTATATTCTAAGCGAATTGATCCTGTTTTTAAGCGATTTATATTTAGAAGAATATTAATAAGTTTAATAGCTCGGTTACCATTACTTAAGACACGCTCATGCATATCATAGAATTCATTATCTGAAATATTATTTTTTTTCAGTTCTAATAGTTCAAGGTCTGCCATTATTGAAGCAAACGGTAATTTTAAATCATGTGCCACTAATGAAATAAATCGATCCTTAAGTAGTGTTGCTTTCTCAGCCTTTTTTTTTGCCTCTTTCAATTGATTTTGTGTTTTTTTAAGGGAGGTAATATCAGTACCTATATGAATCCTAACCGTTTTTTTATTCAACCAGGGGGATAAAAATTCGTCAATGCTGTACCATCTACTAATATTCTTATAAAAAACAATTCGATTGTGAGCTTGTTTTTCAATATTTTTTTGCTCAAAATCACAATCCTCACATAGTCCCTTATTTTTATTGGCAAGTACCTCCCAACATGATTTATCTTCAGGATCATACCCAACGACATCCTTGAATTTTTTATTGGCATATATAATCTTGCAACCGTGTTCTTCTGCGATAAAAACCATTTCATTCAAATTTTCAAAAAATGTATTAAAAACAGTTTTAATCGAATTTCGGGTAATAAACTTCTTTTTCTTAACGGGCTTTGCTCCGGTAGCAAAACTAAGATAAATATTAATTCGATTATAAAGTTCATTTAAATGTTTTGGAGACCTGACAATTGTAATATGACCTGTATCATTTGCATCAATTATAGAAAGTGGAATTGTTAATTGTTCATGGATTAGCAATATCAAAGGATAAAAGGGCAGGGAATTTATTGAAATTATTTCGGCATTTATTTTTTGGATCAGATTCTTATTGTCAACCTCAATAATCGTCATTATCGGTTGAATTTTATTGATCTGACTAAAGATGTTGTCAGACAAATCCTGATAATAAAACTTTTTACCGGCATCAGTTAATACCGATTCTGCCATATCTTTGGCTGTTTTACTTTTTAAAAATAAAAGAATATCTGATTTCATTTCCGGCTGTGTTAAGTGAAATAATTTTTTTTTCTATTTCTATTCTATTTTTTAAAAAAAGAAAATACAAATTAAAAAAACCATACTGTTCCTTGTAAATTATGGAATCAAAACATTGCAGCTAAGCCAACATTAATATATAAATCTGTTTTCCTGTTAGGTTTCAATTTATTATCTAGTGTCTGAAGGAAAAGTAGGTAATTTGGGGACATGTACAATTTTTAGTAATAGCATAAACAGTTAAATACCCGATTGTTACGTCCCCTAATTATCGGTTTGATATCCAATAATGGCATTTTCGTTCAAACACTATCTAGTTTTATTGAAGATAATTGTACGAATAAAAACAATACATAAAAAAGAGAAAATAACCATCAACAAACTACTGGTAATCCCTATGTTAAAATCTCCAGAAGACATATTTAAATAAATATTGATAGGAACATTTACTGTTCTACCGGGAATTCCGCCACCAATCATCAAGGTTGCACCAAATTCACCGATACATCTAAGCCAGGTTAAAATTAATCCACCGAGAATCCCTGGAAAAGCCATCTTAAAGGTTGTATCATAAAAAGATTTGATGGGCCTTGCTCCTAATGTCATGGCGACACGCTCATATATCGGAGAGATCAATTGAAAAGCAGTTTTAGCAGATTTTATGGTTAAAGGCATCCCGATCAATATTTGTGCGATAACGGCTCCCGCGGGTGTAAACACGAATGTATAAAAATTTTTTATTAAAGGTGAATTCAGTGTAATTAACAGTAATACACCAATAATTAATGGTGGTAAAACTAATGGTAAATCAAAACAAATTTCAATTACCCGCCAAAATTTTAATTTACTTCGAGCCAATGTATATCCGACGGGGATTCCTAAAACCAAGGAAACCATTGTTGCATAAAAAGCAGTGGAGATGCTGAACATCACGGAAGCTAAAAAAAAAGAATTAGTAAGCGTCTCTACCAGGACTGAATAACTAACAAAACGAGCAGCAAACAAGAATAGGCTTAAAATAACTAACACAATCAAGATAGAAAAAAATTTCGCCAGCCTGGTAAAAATCATAAAACCAATTCTAAATAAAAACCGTATTTACTAAAAATACGCATATTTTCCACCAAATGTTTTTTAAATACTTTAATATGCTCAGGATATTGTGAAAATTTAAGTGTTATTAAATGGGCGGTTTCAATAACATTGCTCCGTTCTGGAATCCTGATATAAGGTAAGTGATGCGATTTTGCCACTGTATCAAACATAATACCTGCATCTACAATATCTAATTTAACATAGTTAACAATTTGATTAACATTGATTGCTTTTACAGTAGTATTGTTTTGAATCCCCTTAATCATTTTTGGAATAAGCTTTTGTTCTATTTTAAAATACGTTTTCCCTAGTGCCATCGTTTTAGCATTTCCCAAAGCAATTCTGACATCTGTTTTAATTAAATCCTGAAAAGTTTTAATAATATTAACACTTTTTTGAGATAGTCCAAAAACAGGTGTTTGTCTCAAAAGCTTAGTGGCTGATAACACCAGACCAGCCTGTTTGGACTTTTCCAGGTAAACCTCGGCAGCAGGAGTGTATAAATCTCCCGTCCGAGATGCCAGTATTTTACTAAACAAGTTTCCTGATCCCCCAGGAACAACAACAACATTGAATTCTGTATGGCTTTTATTGAAATTTTGTGTGACTTCAATACCGGGTTTACTGATAGAAGCAGCTAAATACCAATATAAGGTTGCGGAGTAGGCATAACTCTGAAAAACAACTCCGGAGACTACTAAGACCAAAATTTTTTTTAATAATAGTTTCATGTTGATCTACATAAAATGAGGGATTCCTTTTTAAGAGAAACCCGAATTGAGTTTCTTATTTGAAGGTTCAATTTTCGATACACATGATCTGGGATATTAATTTGTATCAACAGCTGATTAATTCCTTGAAAAACTACTTTTTTAAATTTTCCTCGATTTGTTATCTCCTCAACGGTACCGGACAGTATATTTTCCTGGATGTTATTTCTTAACGGTTTATTGGTCCTCAATATCATCACTTCTTCTGCCCTTATACCAAGATGGGTGTGTTCCTCCAAAATTTCATTCTTTAACTTGATTACCATACCATTAACCATCACAGTCTCAGAATTTATTTTCCTTTCAATTAACCACAAATTTTCAATCCCCATCATCTTTGCTGAAGTCAGTTTTCCCGGACAGTTAAATACGACAGACGATTCGCCTGATTCTATCTGTGAGCCATTTGAAATCAATATTATATATTCTGCAAAGATACTGGCTTCTTCTAGATTGTGGGTTACCAAAAGAACCGGGATCTGGTACTGGTCACTAATCTCTGTCACCAAATCTCTTAGTGATTCTCTAATCTCTTGGTCCAAAGCATTAAAAGGCTCATCCAACAGCAGAATTTCAGGTTTTATAGGTAAAATTCTGGCTAAAGCAACGCGTTGTTGTTGCCCTCCTGACAATTTTTTAGGATATTGATTCAAAAGATCACTTATTTTTAACTTATTGCAGATTTGTTGAATCTCCAGAGGGTCGGTTTTAATCTTCTGAGCCTTTATACCATATTGTATATTTTCCAGAACGGTGAGATTGGGAAATAGAGAATAATTTTGTGCCATGTATCCAATATTTCTTTTGTAAATTGGAACGGAGAGTTTTCGTTCGCTATCAAATAGAACTTTATCTTTAATCTTAATGAATCCCTGATTTGGATTAAAAAAACCTGCAATAATTTTAAGTAGTGTGGATTTACCACTTCCGGAAGGGCCAAATAAAACCAATTTATTCAATTCTGTTTTAATGTCGGCATTTATACTAAATTGTTGTAATTCTTTTTTAATCTTTATGCTTATCATAAAAATTATCCTGCAAAACTCAAATTTTTGAATGTCTTCAATAGTGACAATAGTCATAGGGAAAAACTGTTGACAGCCTAAAGCAAAGATACACTTCTTTGCAATGCTTAATGCGGTTTTTACAGGATTTTATATTAAACCTTCCGATTTAAATAAGCACCATAATTTTTTCTAATCGGTGTATACTTCTGGTTGAATAAAAGCCTTGAAACAAAAAAATCGGCAGTTAATCAAAACACAACTCTTTATTGATCTTGAGATTGAATGATTTTATTAACAGTCTCTATCATAAAAGGGTTTTTTGTGATAAATTTCCTTAATTGACTGGTGCTCACCTTCAAAGCTTCGGAAACGGATTTATATTTCCCCTGATATTTTATAAAGTTGTCTACAATCATACCTATAACAACAGGAAATACCGGATTTTTAGCATTAATGTTTATTGAACCCTTTTGAAAATATTGGAATAAATTCACAGGATAAGTTTGGCATGAATAGCAATTTTCGCGTCCAGCAGAAATATCTAAAGCCATAGACATTCTTAATTTTTTATAAGCGCCTGATATATTTTCAGCTTTGGATCTGGAAGTGGTATATGTCACCGACAAATGTTCCAAAGTCAGTCGAATAGCATTTGATGTTTTATTTTTTTTTTGTCCGCCGTGCCCGGTTGCTTTAAATACATCCATCCGACAGCTTTTTTTTAAATCACTGTCTGATTTTAGAATGAAAGATAGCCATAATTCGGGCGTATATTTTTTTCTATTCACAACTTAAAGCCTTTTGAGCCGGTATCGTTTTTAAAAACTCACTAATTCCGGAATGTATTTCGGGGTTTAATTGGTTTCCCTCCAACCAATGAATTTCACTATTTTTTCGATACCAAGTCATTTGTTTTTTAGCATAACGTCTGGTTTTTTGCTGAATATCTGCGATCATTTCATCCTGGGTCATTATACCTTCCAAGTATAAGACAGCCTGTCGATAACCGATAGAATTTAAAGCGGGTAATTTTTTATCATAACCTTTTTTAAGCAATCCCCTGGTTTCTTCAATGAGTCCTTGTTGAACCATTATTTTAACTCTTTCATTGATTCGTTGGTATAAAATTTCCCTGGGCCAATCCAATCCTATATAAAAAGGTTGATATCTACGATCCTGAAACCGATGTTCTTTTTGAAGCATTTTAATACTTTTCCCAGTTGTCAGATATACTTCCAGGGCTCTGACGATACGGGAAAGATCATTGATATGAAGTTCCAAAGCACTTTCAGGATCTAAGGCTTTTAGTCGTTGATAACAATAATCCAGCCCTTTTTCCTCTATATCCTGCTGAATTTTCTTTTTAATACCAGGAGGTGCTTCAGGTGCGCCTATCATACCTTCAATTAGAGTTCTGACATAAAGCGAGGTTCCACCGAGTACAATCGGAACTTTACCTAGTTGGCTAATAATTTGTATAGCTTTGTCAGCATGTTCGACAAACATACCGGCATTGAAGGGCAAATCAGGAGGAGTAATATCAATCAGATGATGGGGTGCGGCCTGTAGTTCTTCTGGTGTTGGTTTAGCAGTGCCGATATCCATGTATTGGTATATTTGCATGGAATCGGCAGATATAATTTCGCCATTAAAAAGATTAGCCAATTGGATTCCCAAACTGGTTTTTCCACTGGCTGTCGGACCGATGATCGCAACAATTTTTACCAAATCATCATTCATCTAGTTATGCGAAATGGTGTTTTCACTTTTGGGAAATTCTTCGATATGGCTACTTTGAATTTCACTTTTCTGATTCACTTCCGATTCAAAATCATCATCATTAACTGCATGTGGAGACCGTTCCAGTAGAATATCAATCGCATCAGAAACATGATTAAAAGGCTTTATATCCAAATCTTTTGTAATCTCTTTTGATACCTCAACCAAATCTTTTTCATTTTTAGCAGGAATCACCACAATAGCCAGGCAAGCCCTTTTCGCAGCCAGTAATTTTTCTTTTAATCCGCCGATGGGTAAAATCTTACCTCTCAGAGTGATTTCACCAGTTAAAGCGATGTCTTTGCGAATGGGAATTCCAGTTAAAGCTGAAACCAAGGCACAAGTAATTGCAACACCAGCCGAAGGGCCGTCTTTAGGTGTTGCTCCTTCTGGGACATGTAAATGGATGTCCATTTCCGTGAAAACTTTCGAATATATTCCCAATTCATTGGCATGAGATCGGACATAACTATGAGCAGCCTGTGCGGATTCTTTCATGACATCACCCAGTTTTCCGGTTAATTGAATTTTACCGGTACCTTTCATCGTGTTTACTTCAATCGTCAAAATTTCTCCGCCGAAGGATGTCCAGGCCAACCCATTAATAACACCTACTTCATTCTCTTTATCCGGTTTTCCATATTCATATTTTGGAATGCCAAGGTAACTATTTACCCGTTTTGGAGTTATCTGAATCTGAGTAGACTTGGATTTAGAACTCTTTTTAACAATATCAGTCACGGCCTTACGGCATGCTTTACCGATTTTACGTTCCAGGTTTCTGACCCCTGCTTCCCTAGTATAGTGTCTAATAATCTCAAATACACCCTTAGTTCCAAATTTAATTTGCTCTTCTTTCAGACCATTTTCTTTCATCTGTTTGGGGACCAGATATTTCAAAGCAATTTTCTCTTTTTCTAATTCGGAATAACCGGATAAAGTAATTATTTCCATTCGGTCCATCAGTGGTAATGGTATATCTTGTCTGGTATTAGCGGTACAGATAAACATTACATTGGATAAGTCGTATTCTACTTCGAGATAATGGTCCATAAACTCATGGTTTTGTTCCGGATCCAGCACTTCCAGTAATGCCGATGCAGGATCACCCATATGACTCTGTCCCATTTTATCAATTTCATCCAATAGCAAAACCGGATTACTGGTTTTGGCTTTTTTCATGGATTGAATTATTTTTCCAGGAAGCGCTCCAATGTATGTTCTACGATGGCCTCTAATCTCAGCTTCATCGCGAACGCCACCCAGACTCATTCGAACAAATTTACGATCTACTGCCCGTGCAATTGATTTAGCCAGGGATGATTTTCCAACTCCGGGAGGGCCAACCAAGCAGATAATAGGGCCTCTCAAATTGCCAACCAAATTTCCAACAGCAATAAATTCAACAATTCTTTCCTTTACTTTTTCCAGGCCCCAGTGATCTGCATCTAAAACCTCCTGAGCATGTTCTAAGGAAAGATTATCCTCTGTTTGACGTTTCCAGGGAACACTAACTAACCAGTCAACATAATTTCGAACAATATTCGCTTCTGATGAAGTCGGTGGCATCATTTTCAGTTTTTTAATCTCTTTCCTTGCAGTAGAAGCAGGGGCTTCCGGCATCCCACAACTTTTAATTTTCTCATCATAATCTTCTAGTTCAGCTTTAGAATCTTCAGCTCCCAGTTCTTTTTGAATCGCTTTCATTTGCTCATTCAAATAATATTCTTTCTGGGTTTTACCGATTTGCCCCTGTACTCTTTCTTTCAACTTCTGTTCAACTTTTTTATGTTCTGACTCCTCCATGATCCTGGAGTAAATCATTTCCAATCTTTCTTTAGCATTTTGAATTTCTAATAACTGTTGTTGTTTATCAATTGTCAGTGTTAAGAGAGGGGCAATTAAATCGGCCATTTCACCGGAAGAATATTCACCGGAAATTATTTTTTCTGTTGAATCAGCATTTTTGGAAGATTGTTTGGCAAATTCTTTTAGCTCTTCTTTGATCGAATTATTTATAGCAACTAACTCCGGTTCAGATTCGTTTTCAATCGTTTCCATAATCTCAACTTCAGCGCTGTATGAAGATGATTCGAGATCGATTACCCGACAAATACCCCTTTGTTTAGCTTCAAAAAGAGCTTTAATTGTGCCATTTGGTAAACGCATAATCTGCAAAATATTACCAATAGTACCCACTTCATATAGATCATCTTCGCTTGGTTTTTCAACCATGGGGTCTCGTTGAGCAATCACAAATACTTTACGATCTGTTGCCAGAGCTTTCTCCAATGCCTCAATGGACTGCTGTCTACCAATGAAAAATGGTGTGGTCATAAACGGAAAAACTACGATATTCCGCATGGGTAGCATTGGTATTTTGATAACTTCCTGCTTGTTTTCTTGTTTTTCGTCCATAGTATTTGCCTTGATATTGCCAATTAATAATTAAATATTTACCAAATTGTAGATTACTTGTTTTTAATAGTAGGCACCTGCTAATAAAAAATATTTGTTGAATGAGTTAATTCACACCTGTTATCCGTTTTATGATATCTAATGTTAATTTTAACGATAATATTTTTTTAAGTCCAGAGGCGTTTTTATTTTTAACAAAAACGAGTAGTCAGGATAATATATGAATGTACTATTTGAGAGGAATCAGGAGGGGGATTGGGAGCCCAATGTTTATGTCAATAGGACCCCTGCAAATCTATTTTTTCCGACGTCGACCACGTCCTTTGGTTTGACTAGCCATTTTAATGGAAATCATATCCAAAGCTTGCTCTAAAGAAATTTCTTCAATATTACTTTCCTTCGGTATGGCAACATTAACCTTTTGATATTTTATATATGGACCATATGGGCCTTTAAAAATATTTATCGGTTGATTATTTTCAGGATGTATACCAATTTCGCGAACAGGTTCTGCAGCTTTTTTTCTAGTCCGTTTTTCCACACTTAGAATTTCGACTGCCTGCTTCAGGGTGATATTAATGACACTTTTATCCTTGGGAATTGAACGATAATCTTTACCATTTTCAGGATCATCATGAACGATATATGATCCATAACGACTGATGCCTGCCAGGATTTTTGCATTGGACTTCGGATGTTTTCCAATCAATCGGGGCAAGGAAAGTAGTATTAGAGCCGTATCCATATCTACTTCGGTTTCTTTCATCCCTTTGGGAAGGGTAACTCGTTTCGGTTTGGCTTTACCCTCTTCAACAACACCCAACTGGATATATGGACCGTAAGCCCCGTGTAATAGATATATCGGTTCATTGGTTTCCGGATGAATCCCCAGTTCTTCTGAACTTTTTTCCTGCTGCATGATCAGCAATTCCACAGTTTCCTGAGTAAATTCAGAAGGAGTTATTTCAACAGGAATGGAAGCGGTGATTTTTTTATCATCATGTTCCGTTTCCATGTAAGGACCATATTTCCCAATATGAATTTTAGCTGACACTCCTTCAAATTGAAGTGACCGAAAAGTGGCTGGTTCAATCTGTTCTGTCTTCTCAAGAGTGCGTTGTTCTAAACCTTTCTTACCCAGAAAGAATTTTTTCATATACGGTAACCATTCAGTTTGAGCAGACGCAATATCATCTAAAACTTTTTCCATTTTTGCTGTAAAACCGGGGTCTACTAAATCTGAAAAATTAGCTTCCAGCAAGCCAACCATAGCAAAAGCAGTAAAACTTGGAACCAGTGAATGGTTTGTAATTTTAATATAGCCTCGATTAACAATCGTATCTATAATCGTTGCATAAGTACTGGGGCGACCAATACCTTCAATTTCAAGTTTCTTAACCAGGGATGCCTCTGTATACCTTGCCGGAGGATGCGTTTCGTGATCTTTAGCAAACAAATCCAGACATTTAACCTGATCTCCTTTTTTCATTTCCGGCAAAAGAATCTCTTTATTATCCAGTGCTGCCTGCGGATCATCTGAGCCTTCAACATAAGCCCGGAAAAAACCGGGAAAATCGATATTCTTACCGGAAGACTGGAATTCAGCATCATCAACTTTGAACAGAACTTTTATATGCGTCAATTTAGCATCGGCCATCTGACACGCTACCGTTCGTTTCCAGATTAAATCATACAATGCCAACTCACTTCCGGTCAGGCCAGCTTTTTGAGGCGCTATAAAAGTGCTGCCTGCTGGTCGAATAGCCTCATGTGCTTCCTGAGCTGATTGAGATTTATTGGTATATTTTTTAACAGTTTTGGTTAGAAATTCTTTCCCATACATGTCAGTAACACATTTACGTGCAGCCTTAAGTGCCTGATCTGATAATTGAACCGAATCAGTACGCATATAGGTTATAAAACCTCTTTCATATAGACTTTGAGCGATCCGCATCGTTTGTCTTGGTGAAAGTCTCAACTTACGGTTAGCTTCCTGTTGTAGTGTAGAAGTTATAAAAGGAGGTGATGGTTTTCTGGTTGATGCTTTTTCAGATACAGAAGTGACCTGCCACTCTTTTTCCAGTAATCGGCTTTGTAAAATCCGAGCTTCTTTTTCGTCCAGCAGTAAAACTTTTTTACCCTTTTTTATTTTACCGGTCGATTCATCAAAATCGTCACCAATAGCAATCTTTTTATCATTCAATTTCATCAACTGGGACTTAAAAGAGATATCATTTTTTTTAAGTTCAGCTCTTAAATCCCAATAAGATCCTTTATGAAAAGCCCTTCTTTCCCGTTCCTTTTGAACAATCAATCTGACAGATACAGATTGAACACGGCCAGCGGACAACCCTGTGGCAACTTTTTTCCAAAGCAATGGAGAAAGAGTATACCCTACTAAACGATCTAAGATTCGACGAGTTTCCTGAGCCCTCACTAATGACTGATTAATATCTCTACAGTTTTCCAGCGCCTTTTTAATGGCACCTTTGGTAATTTCATGAAAGACCATTCGTTTTACCGGAACCTTTGGTTTTAATACTTCCAGTAAATGCCAACTGATACTTTCACCTTCGCGGTCCTCATCAGTTGCCAGTATCAATTCATCAGCTTTTTTCAGCTTATCTTTTAATTCTTTAACAACTTTTTTCTTATCTTTAGGGATAATATACAATGGTTCAAAATCTTTTTTTGTATTAACACCCAATTGTGCCCAGGGTTCTTTTTTCACATTTTCTGGAATTTCAGATGCCGATTGGGGTAAATCCCTCACATGCCCCATAGAAGCAATTACTTCATAATTTTTGGGTAGAAAATCTTTAATTGTTCTTGCTTTTGTAGGTGATTCAACAATAACTACCGAAGTCATGTATACCTTATTATTAATTACAGTTTAGGGTGTAAGTATTCCAATTGATCGAACTACGAAATAAGGACTTAACATAATATATTGTGTCAAGTTAAAATTTTCTAAATCAGGAGAAACCCGTTGATATTCGCAAAAAAATATTTTAAAAAATTCTAAATTTTTTAATCATTAACACTTTGTCATTATAATTATGACCTCTATTTAAGCTGTTATCAATATATTTTTTTTAAACTGAGAGACAAAATAAATTTTCACATTGATATTACAGATTATTTTTCTGTATCTCCAATTTGTATCGAATTAAGTTTATAAGTAGTGATTTTTTCCATTTCAATTTTATAGAGGGTCTTATGACATTAATAGTTGCCGAAAATTATTCGATAGTACTATACAAATAAGTACTTTTGTCACTCTATTTACCGGAAAAACCTTGTAATACTTTATGGCTGAAATTTCAGACGAAGACCGACGCAAAAAAATAAAAGACGCCTTAGATGGAAAAGGCCAGGAAATGGAGCTGGCGTCACAAGCCTATCTAAAAGAATTAGAAGGCATCCTGGAATTGTTTCCAGGAGAACCTTCTTTTATAGGTAAACAGTTGGAATATCCTAAAATTAAAAAAGAAGGTATTTTAAAGAGGAAAAAAAGAGCACCCGGTATCATCCAAATGATTCAACTCAGAGAAGAAGTGCATAAGTTTTTTGAAAACAAGGGCGTGATCAATGTTCGAGGTCAGTTACAAGGGTTATTAAAAGAATTCCCGGATAATCCGGATATCAGAGCTCTAAATGCTATTCAAACGTACAATGACACCTTACAAAGCGGTTTGGATGAAAAAAAAATCCTTGTTATTCAACATGCATTAAAGGAAGTAGCGCTAGCACTGCACAATGGTGGTTTAACCATTTTTAATGCTACCTGGTTCATCAGAATATATTTGAAATATATTGAAACATTAAATGTAAAGTATAAACGACATTTCGCCACAACTGTCCGGCACTATAATAAAAAAATACAGGATATTTCAAAAGATATTCACGGTCGTCAAATGTGTATGATGGCAATGTATCAGCTGAAAGAAAACTTAGGTAATCTTTCACTATTAAATACACGATTACATGGCAGCTCTTTTATTACAGAAGCTCTCACAGACTTAGAATTGGAAAAAGCAGCTAATGCTTTTCAAAATGGCGATGAAGAAAAAAAAGTCAGCGGAAATAAAAAAGCCAATCACATTATTTTTGTGACCATGACACTTTGTCTGATTTTTGCTAAAATACCAATTCTAAAAAACCTTATCAAAGATACCTTAAAAAAAATAAAGGATACTTCTCGTGATTTGATTTTACAAAAGAAAATGATCCTGAATGCTCAACGAGTATCAGAATACCAATTTGCTATTGCCCGAGGTGATCAAAAAGCAGCCTCTCACATAGCAACGATTATTTATGAAAAATCCCTGAATACCATAAAAGAATATCTGGAAAATGCAATTCTCTATAAAAATTTTGAAGTTGATCCTTTTATTAAAGCTGCCTGGATTGCAAAAGATTCCCATCAGTTATTCACAGAAACTACTGTAAAACAACACCTGGAAAAAGGTAAAGAGTTATTGGATATTGTTTTAGGCGAAAGATGCCAGTTTAAAGGCTCTTACGAAGCGGCAAAAAACCTTCAAGCTGAAATTTTGTATTTAATGACAATGCCTGAAGAAATGCAAAGATACTGACTTACCGAAATAGTAATTTCTTGCCTGTCATGGATTCTATCGCTATAGTCATTTTAAACATAAAATTTTTATTGAAACCAATTGCTGTTTACAGTTCTTCCAACCTAGAATCATGCGCACCGAATACCTAAACCTAAAAAAGGACCATGCATTTAAATCTCCTAATAGCCACCTCCCAACTGAATAGCAAAAACGGTAAAATTTTAGGCAGCGGTACCTTAAAATCACTTGAAGAATTTGCAGATATTTTAATCAGAATCGGGCTTAAAACAGATATTTACGATCTTCCTAATGGCAGTCGAAATCCAGATAAAGCCAGCCCTTTCTCATTAAATAGTGGTTTTGCTCAAAATACAGATGAATTGAACATTTTTGAGATCCCGGAAGTTATTCAAAACCAGCCTTTTAAAAGACATTTGCTTAAAATTAATGATCAATATTTAAGACAATATCAACATAACCGCACCATCAGTTATGTTCTGAAAAGAACAATTTATCCCTGGATACTGAACGAGTGCTTTGAAAGTTTTCAAAAAAATCAAGATTTGCAAAGGCAAATCCAATACCAGGAATTTCAGAGTAATGCCGGGTATTGGATCAAAGAATACGCCCTGTATGAGGTCTATAAAAAAATAAATACTGAAGTTGACCTTGATGTAACTTATAATATTAATCACCCCAAAACTATTGATTTTATCAATAAACATTCAGATCAAATTAAATACTATATATATTGTCAATTTTTATGTTACGAGCAGCGGCAGAAATTACTAAAAAAAATGAAAAATTATGGTATTAATCTTATTATTAATCTTCCTTTCGGGGTTGAGTTTGAAAGTGCAGATGTTTGTTTTCACCCCGAGGTTTTTGAAACTGAATTTCAGGTAGGATGCTCCCCCGAACCGGAACATGGCTATCCAGAACAGGCCTGGGGTGTTGCCGTATATAAAGAAAAAACAGATGGGCTTAAAAAGTATTTAACTGCAAAAATGAATTGGCTGGCACAATTAGGTAACGGTGTTTTTCTGGATCATTTGGTGGGATGGTGCGGCCAATACATTGTACCGGTAAATATTTCACCGGACAGCCAGTATCCTCATGGTCATTTTATTACAGATAATTTTGAAGAACGAAAAAATAATATCCGTTGGTTTCTTGATATTCTATTAAAAACCGACTTACAGATCAAAGGTGAAATTGCCGGTGATAATCAACGTGTTTTGGCAACAAGAGCTGTTGTGGATGAATTGTTGGCAGAAAATCATAAAATCGGTGCAATGGCAGTTCCTAGATGGGAAACGAAAAACAATCAAACCATTCCACTCTCCAAATATAAATCATCCACATTGGTCATGCATGAAACCCATGATACCTCAACAATGCTACAGTACTTGTTAAATCAAAAAGGTGAAAAACCGGATTTCGAGCAACCTGGAATAATCCTGGACTATTGTAGGCGTGTCTTGGGGCTTCCATTTTTTCTCAAAGATGTTCCTTTAGAGATAAAGAATATAAATCAGAAAGTATGGGAAGAAGTTGCCCGACGTTTAGTAAAAGGTGTCCCAACAGATGAAGTGATCCTTACACTTTCAGGGTTAATTTCACTATTAAGCCCTGATCACCATTCAACTACGATACAAAATAATATCAATAACAAACCCGGTACTTCCGGTCTTGTTGGAAATGAATATCGAAACTGGAGTTACTATACCTTGCCGGTGGAATTGTTAGAAATTGATCCGGTTGTTTATTCTTTTTTAAAAAAATATGCTCAGGGTGATTACCTGCCATTTGATTATTTTCATTATCTGGATGCTATCTTTTATCATAATGCCGAATTGGAAGTCATTTATTCAAAAACAGCAAATCGTGCCATCATATATCAAAACCGGGATACATGGCGGGTATTTGATAAAGTTGATTTTTTGAATAGCAATGCCATCTCAACAGAGTTGGTTATCAACAACCGTACTGAAAATGAGATTTGGGAACGTATAAACCTGAAACCCTTTTTAGAACTGAATAATGAACGGATCCATTTCTTTGATCTCAACTATCACCTTGCTCAATATTCCTATTCAGGATACGAGCTACAGCAAGAAGATCTATTTGTTAAACTAGATGCTAATCAAACCCATCACTTTTTAGTTTCAACGCCAATTCTAAAATAAACTTTATAACAACTTTACGGTTTGGCTTTTTTAAATCAGGTTCATCAAATTGTAGATGGCAATTGATTAGAAATTGTTCGTTAAATGGGAAAAATGTCTATTTCAGACTGAAAAAATAATCTGAATCAATGATCAATAATTTACCCAATAAAGCTGTTGTGAATATTTTAAGATTGACCAGAATATTGTGAAGATATTAAAGCATCTATTTTGTTCGTTTAAAAATGTATTGAAAACAATGTCCATATATAAATATATTCCATACCGTTTGCAGAAAATGTTTTATAAATACTTAAACTCTTTTTCAGTACTGCAAGTTTATATATAGCAACAGACATGTTTATTGTCTCATATCTAGATTTATCAGCTAGCTATCATTCTCGAGCACTAAACCGCGGACATATCACAGATTTATCTGTGCAAAACTGTTAATGAACTTGAATTTTAATCACGTAATTTCAGTAGCTTGTCCTTCTGAACATTGAATTGCGATACTCTGGCCAGAATGAAGAATCCTTGTGCGAATTTGAGATCCTTCGGTTCCCTCAGGATGACTGGGCTGATCAAGTTCATTGCTAACATTTCACAGATATATCTGTGTAAAAACTCAGAATGACCAACAGTTTTAACCAGACTTATATCAATTGTATTTGTTGTAATTCCAATTAAAAAAAATTAAGAGACTAGTTATCGACAAGATAAAGTCTAGTTGATAAATTTAACCCGAGATTCCAGATAAAAAAAAATTTTCAAATAGATAGTTACTAGTAATCAAAAAATGGGAGACTATTTATGGAAAATCGACCAAAAAGAGATGAAGAAAGAAAACGCGACAAAGTTGAGGGTGATATAAAATCCTGGTTGGAACGAAAACAGCGGGAGAAAAAAGAAAAAGAAAAAGCTGAGGAAAAAAAGACTGAAAAATAACCATTTATTTTTTTTAATACCTGACAGTAAATCTTCATAAAAAGGAAATTCAGAAGATGTATATTAAAGATCCCCAAAAAATAGAAGCATCCAGTATGGAAATCATTGAATCGGAAATGGATCCACATGATTTCAATCTCAGGGAACTAAAGGTTGTGAAACGGACGATTCACACTACCGGTGATTTTGATTATCAAAATATTGTATCATTCAATTTGAATCCAATTCAAGCTGGCATAGAAGCTATTAATAATCAAGCAAGAGTCGTAACCGATACCATGATGGCTTTTTCGGGAATTAACAAACGGATTTTAGAGGAAAAACAGTGTCAGATCCACAATTACATTAATGAACCGGAAGCCTTTGAAATTTCTAAAAAAGAGGGAATCACCAGATCTATGGCTGCCATGGACCTAGCTGCCAAAAAAGAAACAGATATATTTGTTATTGGAAACGCACCGACAGCACTATATCGATTGGGAGAGCTCATTGATAAAGGAGAAATTAGCCCTAAACTAATCATTGGTGTTCCTGTTGGATTTGTGGGTGCCTCAGAATCAAAAGCATTTATCAGAGAATATCAAATTCCCACCATCACAACCGTTGGCAGAAAAGGTGGTAGTAATGTTGCTGCATCGATATTAAACGCCATTATTTATATGTCAAATGATTAGCCCGGAATCCCAATTTGTAATTAAAGACGGAAAGAAACTAAAAAGGGGCTTTACAACTGGCAGTTGTGCTACCGCAGCTGCAAAGGCTGCCGTATTACTGGCGATGGGAAAACTGGAAAATAACCAGGTAACTGTAGATACCCCTGCTGGTATTAATTTATCCCTGGAAGTTCATGAACCACAAAATGATTTTCCATTTTTTCAATGTGGTATAAAAAAAGATGCCGGTGATGATCCTGATGTAACAAACGGTCTTATGATTTTTGCCAGTGTTGAAAAAAGAAAGGATCAAAACATCACCATAACTGGTGGTAAAGGCGTCGGTACAATAACTAAGTCCGGTTTTTGGGGAGAGGCAGGACAACCAGCTATCAATGCAACCCCTTTAAAGATGATCCGCCAGGAAATACAAAAAATATCTAAAGATGGCTGGGATGTAAAAATTTCAGCACCTAATGCAGATAAAATTTACAAAAAGACCTTCAATGAAGGTTTAGGAATTAAGGGTGGTATCTCTATTATTGGAACCACTGGAATCGTAGAACCGATGTCAGATTCTGCCTGGATCAAAACACTCCAACTGGAAATAGAGTCTTATTATGATTCTAAAAGCCCTGAAATCCTTCTTTATTTGGGCAATCACGGAAAAAGGTTATCGAACCATTTAAACTTACCGAGTGTTAAGATATCCAATTTTATCGGTGAAGCTGTTTCTTATGGCTTTCAACTAGGTTTTAAGAAAATTGTATTGGCAGGTCATATCGGAAAGATGAGCAAATTAGCTTTAGGGGCATTTAATACTCACAACCGTGTTTGTGATTTACGAATGGAAGCATTTGTCTTTTATTTATCCCTCGCCGGAGCCCCATTAACACTGCAACAAGAAATTATAAAGTGCTCCGATACAGAGTCTGCCTGCCGACTAATCATTGACAATCAATACGAACAGGTATTTCAAGACATGGCAAAAGGTTGTAAAGCAAAAGTATTGAAATATTTAAAAACAGAGCAGTTAAATGTAGAAATTTATATCTATTTAATGGATGGAAAAATAATTGGACAGGCATAATGATATATGTAGTAGGAATGGGACCAGGGCATATCGATTTTGTGTCTCCTGAAGCCATCAAAATTATCCAGGCAGTTGAATCAGTGATCGCTTTTGGCAGAATTTCAAAAACAGCTGAACAACTTCGGGAAGATGTTTCGGTTGCAAAAACAGTCGCTGAAATTGAGTCACATATCGCTGACAATCATCAGAAAAATATAGCGATTTTAGCTTCCGGCGATCCCTGTTTTTTTGGTATAGCTAAATATTTAAAGCATAAAAACATCCAAATTGACCGTATTATTCCAGGAATATCTTCCTTTCAATATATGGCATCAAAACTAGCCATTGATTGGCAGGAAGCTGCTTTTTTCACTTGCCACGGCAGGCAAATGGATTTATTACCGGTAATGCAGAAAAAATTATCGATACTTTTAACTGATAAAAAAACACCACCGGATAAAATCTCCCAGTGGTTGCACAATGAAGGTGCTGAAGGGAAAATTTGGGTTGGTAGTGACCTCTCATATCCCAATGAATCAATTGTTGAACGAAATATTGGAGAACCTTTAAACATTCATTCTGATTTAAATGTCATTTTCATTCAAATCGAAACTATCACATTATAAATTATGATTTATTTTATTGGAGCAGGACCCGGTGATGAAGACTTAATCACCGTAAAGGGAAGACGAATTATTGAGGCAGCAGACTTAGTGGTATTTACAGGATCACTGGTAAGTAAAACTCATTTGAAATATTGCAAACCGGATTGCGTCAAAATCAGCAGTGCGCCGCTGACTCTGGAAGAAGTGATGGATAAATTGATTGAGTTTCACGATCAAAACCTGACAGTGGTTCGTTTACATACTGGTGATCCATCAATTTATGGTGCCATCGGTGAACAAATCAAAATTCTTGATGAACGAAAAATTGACTTTGAAGTCGTTCCAGGTGTCAGTTCATTCACAGCAGCCTGTTCATCATTAAAAAAAGAATTTACTTTACCTGGAATCAGCCAAACCGTAATCGTTACCCGATTGGCCGGTCGAACACCCGTACCTGAAAAAGAAGACTTGGAACTACTAGCCAGACATCAGTGTTCAATGGCAATCTTTTTATCTGTTAAGGATATGAAAACGGTCGTCAAGAAACTAACTGCCGGTTATGGCAGCGATCAGATTCCAATTGCAGTTGTCTATAAAGCAACCTGGCCGGATGAAAAAATCATTAAAGGGACTCTGGCAGATATCGCAGAAAAAGTAGCAGCGCATAAAATTGAAAAATTTGCTCAGATTCTGGTGGGTGAGTTTATAGATACAGATTTTGATCGATCCTTACTTTATCATCCTGAGTTTACCCATGATTTCCGTAAAGGAAATCAATGAAAATAGCTTGCTTTTATTTTTCAGACTCCGGTGAACAACTGGCTGGTCAACTTAAAAGTAAATTAGGATATCAGATTGAATTGTTTTCAAAATCGAATTATAAGCAACAAATGGCAGCTGCATTTCAGTCTTGTGAAGCGCTAATTTTTGTCAGTGCCACAGGAGTAGCTGTCCGGTTAATTGCACCTTACCTGCAGTCAAAATTAAAAGATCCGGCAGTCGTCGTTATTGATGATACCGGACAATTTGTAATCAGTCTGGTTTCGGGACATATTGGAGGGGCTAACGCATTAACACAGGAAATATCTGAATTAATCAATGCCACTCCGATCATTACGACAGCTTCTGATAATAGAGGATTTGAAGCCCTGGATCTTTTTGCACAACGGCATCATCTGATCGTTGAAAATTCATCCGATATGAAAAATATTATGACGATGATGGTCAATGGAGAAACAATTGGTTTTTTTGCGGATAATAAATATCAACTTAACTACCCTCATATAAATAATCAAAATTATAAAGGGGCGGTTTATATTTCAGAAGACTCAAATATTTCTTCTCAGTTGCCATATTGTGTATTGAGACCTAAGAATATTAATATTGGGATCGGGTGTCGAAGAGGTAAAAGTAAACAGGAAATATTGGTAGCCGTTAAAAATGTATTCAAGAGTCATCAATTATCATTGGTGTCGATTAATAAAATGGCCAGCATTGAAGCCAAATCAGATGAAATTGGCATCATTGAAACCGCTGCTGAAATCAAGGCCGAATTACATTTTTTTTCGGAAGTACAAATAAAAGCAATTCAGGAGAATTATACCAGCAGTAATTTTGTAGAACAAAGTGTCGGTGTTACATCAGTCTGTGAACCCTGTGCAGAGTTGTGTGGGGGGACTTTAATTTTAAAAAAACAGGTTCATTCAGGAATAACTATCGCATTGAGTAAAGAAAAATAATGGCTAAATTATACGTTGTTGGAATCGGCCCGGGAGGGTACGAACATTTTACTGTAAAAGCAATCGAGACGATTAAAAAATGTCAGGTAGTTGTCGGTTATACTTATTACATTAAATTGGTAAAAGATCTATTAGAAGGCAAAGAAATTATAAAAACCGGTATGCGGGGTGAAATAGAACGTTGTCAAAAAGCAATAGAATGCGTTCAAAATGGTAAAGACACCTGCATTATCAGCACCGGAGATGCTGGATTATACGGTATGGCTGGACCAATTTTAGAGATGGCGGAAGACATAGAAGTTGAAGTCGTTCCCGGAGTGAGTTCCGCTTTTGCCGCGGCAGCCGAATTAGGAGCTCCAATTATGCATGATTTCTGTTCAATCAGTTTATCCGATTTGCTGACTCCCTGGAAAGTTATCGAAAAACGGTTAATTCATGCAGCACAAGCTGACTTCGTTATCGCGCTCTATAATCCAAAAAGCAAAGGACGGGTTGATCATATTAAAAAAGCCATTGCATTAATAAAGGATAATATCGATAGCAATAGACAAATTGCGATGGTCAAAAATGCTGGAAGAGACGGTAATGAACGTATGCTAGCTGATTTAGACACTATTGATTACGATTTTATTGATATGAAAACAATTGTGATCATTGGTAACCGTTGTACATTCAAAAAGGGCGTATATTTAGTAACTCCCCGAGGATATCACATTTGATTTGGATCATAGGTGGAACATCAGAAACCAGAGAATTTCTGAGTCAATTACCCAAAAATCTTAAAATAATCATTACAGTGACAACAGAAGAAGGCAAAAAAGCGCTTTCTTCCTTTGATGTGCCTATTCAGGTTTCCCAGATGGATGAGATGCTAATGGAACATTTCATTGAAACGAATCGGGTTTCAAAAATCGTTGATTTATCTCATCCCTATGCCGTTGAAGTTTCAAAAAATGCAAACAGGGTTTCTCAAAAACTGAGTTTACCTTACTTTCGCTACGTTAGATCTAAAACTACATTAACCACCGGGCATAAATTCAATTCAATCGCTTCCTGTGCCACATTTTTAAAATCCATCACCGGAACTGTTTTTTTTACCACGGGTATCAAATCGATTCCGGATTTTGAACCTATCAAAGGTAAAAATCGTTTTATTTATCGGATCCTCCCAAGTTTAACCAGTTTTAAATCAATCGAAAATCTATCACTTGATCTCAAAAATATTGTGGCCATGCATGGACCGTTTTCAATTGAAATGAACAGCGCACTATTTAGACAATTTAAAGCAGATTTTGTTGTAATGAAAAACGCAGGAATCACTGGCGGTACAGAGGAAAAACTGCAAGCTTGTATTCTAACAGGGGCAAAACCTTTAATGATTGATCGACCAAATGAAAATGGTTTTTCCTGTTTAAAAAAGCTAAAAGATGCTGTTTTAGAGAATTAAATATAAACAGAAATTAGCCAAATCCATATGATTTAATTTGATGACTAACTTTGACCTTTGGTGATTTCAAGATATCTTCTTTTTAATTCAGTAGATACCGTCTCAAAATCTTCCTGATTAATCTTTTTCAAAAGATAGTCTGCTTCCAATTCTGAAATTAATTCCATAATGGATAGCGATTCATCAAATTCAGCCATTTTTTGATTAAAATAATGATCACTTTTTTTAATAAACAAGGGATATATAATGATAAAGAAAAGTAATGATACTGATATTAAAAGAATAAAAAAATAACTTAAGATAGTCATGGGAACCAATAAAGAAAATTAAAAAAATAAAAAATTAAATTATTCTATCATCATAGTTAGCTTACAAAGAGTTTTCAACACCTAATGGTTGATTTTTATATAAATAGCTTGGTAAGTTAGTTAAAAAAACATGGTTAATCATTTTTAGTAGCTAATATATGGATTCAAATCAATTTAGAGAAATATTAACAGATCAGTTAGGATTTTGGCAGTTGGAAAAAGATTCTAATAGCATCTACACCAAAAATGCGCCTTGCTTATCAGTGATCTACCTTTTAGTTGAGATTGTTGATGAGATGAAAGTTATCGTTTCTGAGAGAACTGAAAAAACCATCATCGGCGATTTAAAGTATTATGATAAAACATTGCTGGAATCTGACCTGGAAGATAGCCAGTTAATCAATAGAATCGAATTCATCCATGATTCCTATTGCTAATTATCGAAGTTCTGAATACCACTGCTCCTGACTACCTAAATACAAAATTCTAATTTAAAGCAATATCATTGATATAACCCAAATCATAACTGTTGGTCATTTTGAGTTTTTAAGCTGGTTCCCGGCAAAATGTTTGCAACGAACTTAACCACTTCTGTCATCCTGAGTTTACGAAGGATCTCTTGCTAAATTTAATAGAGATTCTTCATTCTTGCTCAGAGTATCGCAATTCAGTGTTCAGAATGACAAGCTACTGAAATTACGGATGTAAAATTCAAGTTCCTTAACAGATTTTATACAGATTCATTTGTGAAATGTTAGCAACAGTTTTAATTAACACTTTCTTCCTTAAAGAGGTACAGTGATTATAAACTTAGCCGACTTAATCACTATTGATATAAAAAGAAAACAGACGGCAGATATATTTTTTACCAATGCTGCCGTCCATTTTAAAAAAGTATCAAGATAAATATGAATATCCTTTAATTTCAGTATCTAAGGCTTTTGCCATTTTACGCCCACTATTTATTGCCCGAACTACCAGTGATTGACCAGACATCATATCACCAGCAGTAAACACTTTTTTATTGGTGGTTTGAAAATTATTAGCCATAACATTGCCTCGTTTTGTTATTTCAACCCCTAAATCATCAAACAGATTATTATGACTAACGCCAGTAAATCCCATGGCTAATAAAATAATATCGGCATCTATTTCAAATTCGGAATTACCTTTTTCTCTGAATTGATATTGTTCGTTTTGATCTTTATACCAGATGGCATTTGCACATCGGATTTTTTCTAATTTCTTTTCTCCAATTAAAGCTTTTGTAATAACTGAAAACACTCTTTCACAGCCTTCTTCCTGGGAAGAAGAAGTTGTAAAAATTCTAGGCCACTCCGGCCACTGATTATCTTCAGCTCTGTTTCTGGGTGGTTTAGGAAGTATTTCCAACTGAGTGACAGATGTTGCCCGTTGACGAATACTAGTGCCCACGCAGTCAGAACCAGTATCTCCACCACCAATAACAACGACATGTTTATTTTTAACAGAGATTAAATCTTTCTTTAATGGCACATCGGAATTTATTCTGTTTTGCTGCGTTAAAAAATCCATCGCAAAGTGAACACCTTCTATATTTCGGTTGTCACAAACAAGTTCCCTTGCTGCCTCTGCTCCACCAGTGAGACAAATATAGTCAAATTCCTTAAGCAGGTTTTTTGCTGTATAATCAACACCAACATTACAATTTAAAGTGAATGCAATACCTTCCTCTTTCATGATTTCAACACGTCTTTGAATCACCCATTTGGCCAGTTTAAAATCCGGAATACCAAACCTGGTGATTCCACCCACTGCTTCATTTTTTTCAAAAACAGTAACATTATATCCTGCCAAATTAAGTTGGTGCGCAGCCGCCAAACCAGCGGGTCCTGAACCTATAATTGCTATTTTGATATCATTTCTAACAATATTTGTATTCGGCTTAACCCAACCTTCTTCAAATGCTTTTTCAATAATTGCATGTTCAATCGTACAGATGGAGACCGGATCAGTCACCACACCAGCGCAACAAGCTGGTTCACATGGTGCGGGACATATTCTGCCTGTAATTTCCGGTAAATTATTCGTACTTTGCAATACCTGGTAAGCCGCTTTCCACTGGTTATTATATACTAAATCATTAAACTCCGGTATCAGATTACTGACCGGACAAGACCCATTACAAAAAGGGACACCACAATCCATACATCTGCCGGTTTGCGTTTTTAAACGACGGTCTGAAAGAGGGACAGTAAATTCGGAAAAATGTTTAATTCTACTTTTTATTTCCTGCTTCGTTTTGACTTCTCTGGGGTAGTCTAAAAATCCTGTAATTTTACCCATGGTTATTTCCTTAAAAAAATTTGATCAATTGTCTGAATTAATTTGGCATAAATCGGCTAATCATTACTTTTCGATATTCAAAAGGAATAACCATCACGAAATCAGCCATCGCCCTTGACCAATTGTCTATAATAGATTTTGCAAGTTTACTTTTTGTCAATCGAACATGGTTTTGTATCAACTGCTTCAATTCGTTAATCTCATCACCGTCACTGATTCTTTCAATATCCACCATCGACTGATTACAGTTAGCCGGAAAAATATGATGTTTGTCATAAATATAGGCAATCCCACCGCTCATTCCAGCTGCAAAGTTTTTACCTGTTTTTCCAAGAACGATAACCGTCCCACCAGTCATATATTCACAACCATGATCACCAACACCTTCTACCACAGTAATAGCGCCACTATTTCTAACAGCAAATCTTTCCCCTGCTCGACCAGAAAAGTAAGCTTCACCTTTAGTGGCACCATATAGGGCAGTGTTTCCGATAATCATGTTTTCAGATGATTTAAAACGTGCTTTTGGAGGCACAGAAATAATGATTTTACCACCTGATAAACCTTTTCCAACATAATCATTTGCTTCACCGCTCAGATTCATCGTTAAACCAGATGGAACAAAAGCGCCAAAGCTTTGACCGGCGGTTCCAAAGAAATTAATTTTGATCGTATCATCGGGTAGTCCATTGACACCAAATTTTTCAGTAATATGATTCCCCAACATGGTTCCCACAGTTCGATTACGATTGACGATTTTTTGCTTAAAGGAAACCTTGCTACCATCTTCAAGAGCTTTGGCTGATTTTTTTATCAATTCATGATCAAGAATCTCTGCTAAATGATGGTTGGGTTTGGTGACATTAAAATTATTTCCTGATGTAGATTGTTGTTTATGAAACAATTTACTAAAATCCAAATCATTTGTTTTCCAATGGGTTCCCGAATTTTTAGCTTTTAACAATTGCGTTTGCCCAATTAGATCTTCAAATTTTCGAATGCCAAGTTTTGCCATTATTTCCCGAGCTTCTCTGGCAATAAAATGGAAGAAGTTGACCAAATACTCTGCTTTCCCATTGAAGTTTTTCCTAAGCTCAGGGTCCTGTGTTGCCACGCCAACCGGACATGAATTCAAATGGCACTTTCTCATCATCAAACAACCCAGCACAATTAAAGCCGAGGTTGCAAATCCGAACTCCTCAGCACCCAATATTGCGCCTATAACGACATCACGTCCGGTCTTTAACTGTCCATCAACCTGAACCCGTATTTGTCCTCTTAAATTATTTTTGACCAGAACCTGTTGCGCCTCTGCCAAACCAATTTCCCAGGGAAGACCAGTGTGTTTTATCGAGGTAGCCGGAGCAGCTCCGGTACCACCATCATGACCGGATATCGTTACAACTTCAGCCAAACATTTAGCTACACCCGCAGCAATGGTACCAACACCTGATTCTGATACCAGTTTTACATTAATATCCGCCTTAGGATTGGCATTCTTCAAGTCAAATATCAATTGAGCTAAATCCTCTATTGAATATATATCATGATGGGGTGGTGGTGATATTAACGTTACCCCAGGTATGGTATTCCTTAGCTTTCCAATATATTCAGTTACCTTAAAGCCTGGTAATTGTCCGCCCTCACCTGGTTTAGCTCCCTGGGCAAGCTTAATTTGCAATTCGTCCGCATTTTGAAGATAATGACTGGTGACACCAAACCTTCCGGAAGCAACTTGTTTAATGGCACTTCTTTTCCAATCGCCATTTTTTTCCTTTGCAAACCGATTCGCATCTTCTCCACCTTCTCCACTATTACTTTTTCCACCCAGACGATTCATAGCAATAGCTATTGTCTCATGGGCTTCCCTGGAGATAGAACCAATTGACATAGCACCGGTTACGAAACGTTTACAAATTTCTTCAACCGATGTCACTTCACTGACACGAATAGATGCCTTGGATTCAAAATTAAAGTCAAACATACCCCGGATGGTTTGCAGCGTCGTGCTTTTTTCATTGACGATGGCAGAATACTCTTTAAATACATCGTATGAATTCTTGCGGGTTGCCTGTTGCAATTTTGCAATGCTGAGTGGATTATATGCATGATATTCACCCTGACTTCTCCAATGGTAATCACCAGTAGATTGAAGGAGATTTAAATTACTCTTCTCTTCCGCATAAGCCTTAAGATGTCTTATTTTAATATCCTTTTCGATTTCTTTAATACCAATTCCCTCTATTACCGATTGAGTACCAGTAAAATATTGATTGATAAATTTTGAATTTAAGCCTACCGCTTCAAAAATCTGGGCACCATGATAGCTGGCCAGGGTTGAAATACCCATTTTGGCAAAAATTTTCTTTAAACCTTTACAAACAGCTTTAATGTAATTTTGTGCGGCCTGTTTTGAATCGATATCTGCTGGCAACTCACCATTAATTTCTAATTGAGTGATTGATTCTATCACCAGATATGGGTTAATCGCACTGGCACCATATCCAATTAGAGTGGCATAATGATGAACTTCACGAACCTCACCACTTTCAAGTATGATAGACGCTTTGCCTCTTTTTTTCTTGCGAATTAAATAGTTATGGACAGCTGAAACTGCCAGTAACGCAGGAATTGGTGCCAAATCCTTACTAACACCACGGTCACTGAGAATAATCAAGCGATGTCCAAGATCAACCGATTTTTCTACTTCTGCACAAAGCTCGTCCACGGCTTTTTCCAGACTGATTTTACTAAACGCATAAATAGTTTTGATCGTTTGTGACCGCAATGATTTTAAATTCAAACTTCTTAATTGCTCCAGATTAGAATTGGTAAGCACCGGACTGTTTATTTCCAGTTTTGTACAGGGACCCGGTGTTTCATCAAGGATATTAAAACTCCCACCTACCCTAACGATTATCGACATCACCAGTTCTTCACGAATTGAATCTATGGCAGGATTGGTCACCTGAGCAAAATGTTGCTTAAAATAATTATACAGAAGTTTACTTTTACTGGATAGAACCGCTAAAGGCGTATCATTTCCCATTGAATAAGTTGTTTCTATTCCTTTCGTAATCATTGGTTTTATCAACTGTTCCATGTCTTCGCGACTGTATAAAAAAACATTTTGCAGTTGCCTTAACTGAAAGAAATCCGGTTGACTATATGTTGCCGGAAACGGTAGATCATCGAGTCGAAGCGCCATATCATCTAACCATCGTGAATATGGTTTGGAACCGCTCAATTTTTCTTTAATATCATTATTAAAATAAACTTCTCCCTCTTCGGTGTCGATAACCAGTATTTTCCCCGGAGCTAATCGGCCTTTTCGTTTAATATTATTTAGAGGGATTTCCAGAACACCAGTTTCTGAAGCCATAACAAAAAAGCCGTCAAAGGTTTCCGTATACCTAACGGGCCTCAATCCGTTCCGATCCAAGCCACCACCAATTTTTTTCCCATCAGTAAACATAATTGCAGCAGGACCATCCCAGGGTTCCATCAAGGCTGAATGATATTGATAAAAACCTCGTAATTTTTCATCCATATCTTTTTGATTTTGCCAAGCTTCGGGAACCATCATTAAAAATGAGTGTTCCATTGAACGACCGGAAGCGACTAATAATTCGAAATAATTATCGAAACAAGCTGAATCGCTTCCTTCTGAATCTATCACTGGAAACAATTTCTGGATGTCGCTTCCGAAATAATCAGATGCCAGCACTGATTCACGGGAATGGGCCCAATTTAAATTTCCTCTTAATGTATTAATTTCACCATTGTGCGCAATAAATCTGAAGGGTTGGGCCAGCCCCCAGGTTGGAAAGGTATTGGTTGAAAAACGCTGGTGAACTAATCCCATGGCACTTTTAAACTTAAGATTATTTAAGTCAGGATAGTACTGTTCAAGCTGATACGCCAGAAACATTCCCTTATAGATAATGGTTGATGAAGAGAGGCTGCAGACGTAAAAATCTTTCTTATTGGTAATATCCGTATCCATCACCGTTTTTTCAATCAAGCGACGGATTAGATATAATTTTCTTTCAAAAGCAGCAGGTTCATTTTTGATAGGCCCGATGGTCTGATTTTTAATGAATACCTGATAAACAGCCGGTTCAAGTTTCAACATACTATTTGATAAACAATTATTGTTTACCGGTACTTTTCTCCATCCAATCAGTACTTGGTTTTCTGCTTCTATCACTTGCTTAATAATTTTTTTGCAAGTCTTAATACTTTTCTCATCTTTTGGCATGAATATCATACCAACACCATAGTCTGTATCAATTGGTAATTTGATTGATTTTTTCTTTAATTCTACTTCAAACAGCTCATGGGGAATCTGTGTTAAAATTCCGGCCCCATCGCCAACTTTAGGGTCAGCACCTGCTGCTCCCCGATGTTCCATGTTTTTTAATATTTGGATGCTTTTTCGGACGGTTTGGTGAGACTTCTCTCCAAATATATTCGTTATAAATCCAACACCGCAAGCGTCTTTTTCAAAACATGGGTGATATAATCCTTCTGGGTTAGGGTAGGGACTACTATCTCTATTTGATCTCATTACTTTATAATCTTAAATTTTTGGGGAGTTGATACCTTAGAATTGAAGTGAGAGATGTTTCTATCATATAAAATTATTTTTGTAAAACTCGACAGTCTAACATAATTTAATCACTTTGGGACTTATTTTTATAATTTTTTCCAAAATTATTGGGTATTTAATAAAATAAAGAATAATAGTAAAATATGGATTTGATTTTCAGAATAAAATTTTTTATTTCCAGTTGCTATTATCTTAATTTTAAAGCAAAATTGTTCAGTTATTAAAAAACAATCTTGAACAATAATACCTGCTTCCAAATGAATCATCAGGGAAAACAACTTGAAATATTTGACTTACTAAAAGTAAACCTGACCGCTTTTGAGGGGCCCCTGGACTTACTATTGGAGCTGATTCGAAAACACAAAATGGATATTCGGGATATTTCACTAGCCGAAATATGCGCCCCGTACCTGGAGTATATTGAATTCATGGAAGAATTTGATATGGACGTTGCCATTGAGTTTTTGGATATTGCCTCCACTTTAATCCTGATCAAGTCAAAATCCTTACTACCACGACCTGAGCTTGAAGATATTGAAGATGACGGTTTAGATACAGAAGAGGAACTCCGGAGAAAATTGATTGAATATCAACGTTATAAATATATCTCGGAGTATTTTGATAAACGTGATATTTTAGGTAGAGACACCTTCACCCGACCACAATTACTAGAAGAAGATAAAACTGATGTGATCACGGAATTTGCAGATTTATCAGTTTATAATTTGCTAATGGCTTACAAACGATCTCAACGGAAAAAATCTTATCGTAAACCACATACAATCTCTAAACCTGAGTTCCCTATAGAACGAAAAATTATTGAATTTTTACACCTTTTTAAATCCGGACAGACGCAACTATTCAGGCATTTAGTCGCTTATGATGCAGATCGATCTGAAATCGTCGTTTCATTTATGGCCGTTCTGGAACTATCAAAACTTTTTTTAATGAAACTGCATCAAATGCAGGAATTTGGACCAATCCACTGTAAACCTATTGAAAATATTGAAGAATACATTCCAAAATTTGAAAATCAATTTAAGAATGTATCTTAAATATTATTATCAACTACCTAAATAACCGCTCCAAAGTCTTTCAAAAAACTTGAAGTCTCTTTATATAAAACTTTCAGTAGGATCGCATGCCCTGTTTTTTTACGTTATATAGTGAATAAAATTCAGCTACAATGCATAATTAAGGATCCATATCATTGATGCTTCACTTTATAAACAGAAAAACCGCGGAAAACTGATACAGGAGGTGGAATCTCAAATCAGAGAAATGATAGGCCAAAACATTTAGGATTATTTTTCTACCTGATTTTGGTTAGTTCCCGTCTCTGCTTGAGCCTTTGGAGGCAAGTTAAAACAACTGGCGCGGACAGCATCACTAGCTGAATCCTCATCTACACTTAAACATCGTACTCTTTTTATAAAACCTTTCTGCCAAAGCTGATACTTCAGAGAGTTGATTTGTTCCTGTTGCATCAATTTCTCTCTCGTTTTCTTACGTCTTTCTATTATCCGGTATGTATAACCTGATGTAGCAGCGATTAAACTCTCCGAAACCAAAACCAATAGAAGACCAAAAATAATTATTTTCAAACGCTTCATATTATCTACTTTTTGTTTTATTATATGAAGTTAAGTATATCATAACAGTAATTTTTTATCCATTAGTTTTAAAGGAACCTAAATATATCCAATTTTCTAGCATACAGTTAGGTAACACCGCATCAGCTGTTATAAGAATCAACAATATGAATTATTTTCTAGGGTAGGAGAATTTCAAAAAAAAAGCGCTGAAAATCAGCGCCAGAGGGAACATAAAAAAAATAAAATCTTCATTTAAACACCATTTAAAAAAGGTTAATAATGGGTTCAGGAATGAGCAATAACATCTTTTTGAAGATAATTTCCTAAATAAATTAGAAATTTCCCGATTTTTTTTCTAGGTAAAGTCCAGTTAGAGGTTGAATGTAAATGAAACGTTGAATATAAATCTTCTCGTTTTCGTTTCATTTCCGCTTCCAACATCTTACTGGAATTAACCAGAAAGAAATTTCCTTGATACATAATTCAACTCCTCTAAAAATAATTAATGAGGAGTGGACAATTTAGCCACTCCCTTATACACCAGCGACAATTAAACAACTATTGGCTGATCACCTTATTTCCTTTCACAATACCTCCTCAATACCATTAGCATTATGAAATATTAATAAATTAACTCACAGTTAAAAATAAAATTAACTGTGAGTTAAATATGAATATATTGCAAGTCTTTTTTTTAAAAATTATCATAAAAATAGTTTTAGTATTTTAAAATAGTGATTCCAGAGAGGTATTTATAATGACACGGAAAACTGACTATTTACTAAAAATTCATCTATGAATTCAGTTTACTATAAAAAAAAATATTTGCTATGGTTTTGTTGCCAAAACGGACAATTTGCTATATTGTTAAAAATTAATTTCATCAAAATTATTAAATACCCTACACCAGATAATTTATTTGGAAACATTGAAGATAGAATCACTTCCAGGACATGTTGGCATCATTATGGATGGCAATGGTCGTTGGGCAAAACAAAAAAAATTCCCCAGAATTTATGGGCATAGAAATGCAATCTCTGCTGTACGACAAACAGTAGAAGCATCTGTCGAATTAGGGATAAAAATATTGACCCTATATGCCTTCTCAACTGAAAACTGGGAACGTCCAAAAGTGGAAGTTAATTTTTTAATGAAACTATTTGAAGAGTTTCTCAAAAAAGAGCTAAAAACTTTAACTGAAAATAATATTCAATTCAAAATTTTAGGACATCGAAGTCGATTACCGGCTTTTTTAGACAATCCAATTCAGCATGCCTATGATGTTACAAAAAATAATACAGGAATGACTTTATGCCTAGCTGTGGATTATGGTTCAAGGTCAGAAATTTTGAATGCCTGTAAAAAAATCGTCAAAAAAGTACAATCTAATCAATTGAATTACGACGATATAGATGAAGCCATTTTTTCTGAACATTTATTTACAAACGGACTAGCTGATCCAGATCTGATTATAAGAACCTCAGGCGAATTACGTTTATCAAATTTCCTATTATGGCAGTCGGCATACGCAGAGTTTTATTTTACCGATACCTTATGGCCAGATTTTAATCGTACTGAATTGATTAAGGCTCTTGTGGATTATTCTGGAAGAAATCGTAGAAGAGGTAAGGTAAATGATTAGTAAGAAGCTGATTCTTAGGCTTGTATCTGCTTTGGTAATGATTATGTTCTGTCTTTGGGCGATATTTACAACCTCTGAGTTCTTATTTTTAACGATTACATTTAGTTTAGCGTTAATAGGATCATTAGAATACCATTTGATTGTAAAAAAGCACTTCAGGTTAAAATTATTGATTCAGTTACTTAATCATATCCTCATATTTTCCGGGGTATGGTTTCTTTTTCAGAATCAGCAGCTTTATTTCCTGATTGCTGTCGCTATCATATGTATACTCATCATGGGCACTACTCTCATTACAAAAACTTCATTCAAATGGTATACTATCCCATTGATTTGGATTGCTTTTCCCTTCTGTCTGTTATTTTGGATCAAAGTGACCGTAAACCCCGATATTGCACCACACGTTATCCTATTACTTTTATTAATGGTTTCCATCAATGATAGTGCTGCTTATTTTGGTGGAAAATCATTTGGAAAGGTACTACTTGCACCTACTATCAGTCCTAAAAAGACTAAAGAGGGAAGCTTGTTTGGCATTCTGGGTGGTTTAATCGGGGCTTTGATCGGTATTTATATTTGGGATTGGTTTTATAGATATGGTCCATTCAATTCCAGTGAAATACAACTAAAGGAATTAATTTTTGGTTGGAAATTAATTGTACTAATTTTACTCGTTATCCCTGCCGCTCAGATTGGAGATTTAATTGAGTCAAAACTAAAAAGAACATTTAATGTAAAAGATTCCAGCAATTTCATTCCAGGACATGGTGGTTTTTTAGATCGTTATGACGCTTATCTCTTAGCAATACCGGTTTATTTCATCCTACTTATAATTTTTGGAATTTCAGTTTAGTTCTCAATTTTGTAACAATAATCATGGTTAATAAACAGGGTATCGTAATATTAGGATCAACAGGTTCTGTTGGGCGAAGCACCCTTGATGTGATTCGTTTAAATCAGGATCGGTTTAATATTATTGGTTTGACGTGCCAAAAGAATATGTCGTTAATGGCAGAACAAATTAAGGTATTTAAACCTGAAATTGTCTCTGTTGGCGAAGGTTATCGTGATCAGCTAAGAACACTTTTAGGAAATCAATTCAAAGAAATAGCCATCGTTGAAGGAGAATCCGGTAACATTGAAGTTGCTAAAAGTAGTATGGCCGATAAAATTGTGGCTGCTATCGTTGGTTCAGCTGGGCTAAAACCCGTTTTTGCAGCAATTCAAGCCGACAAGGATATAGCACTGGCTAACAAAGAAACACTAGTTTTAACTGGTGATTTGATGATGCGGAAAGCGGAAAAACATGGTATAGAGTTACTACCACTTGACAGTGAGCATAACGCAATTTTTCAATGCTTAATGGGTAATTGCCATAAAGACATTGATCATATTATCTTAACCGCATCCGGTGGACCTTTTCGAACAAAAGAACTATCCGAATTTAAAGATATTACATTAGAAGAAGCTTTGAATCATCCGAATTGGGAAATGGGAGAGAAAATTACCATTGATTCAGCCACGATGATGAACAAATGCCTTGAGGTCATAGAAGCCAAATGGTTGTTTAATCTGAAGATTGATCAAATTAAAGTGCTGGTTCATCCTCAGTCGATTATTCATTCAATGGTTGTTTACAAAGATGGATCTACCTTAGCTCAAATGGGATTTCCTGATATGAAGACACCCATCGCAAATTGTCTGGGATATCCTGATCGAATAGAATCTGGCAGCCAATATATTGATTGGACCGACTTCGTGACTTTAACTTTTGAACAACCCGATTTAATGAAGTTCCCAACTATTCAATTTGCTTTTGATGCATTGCGACTTGGTGGCGGTGCTCCGGCGGCTTTGAACGGCGCAAATGAAACACTAGTGGATCTGTTTTTGACTCGAAAAATTGAATTTACAGTCATTTTTGATCAGCTACAAAAAGTTCTAAAGGCCTTGAAACTAAAATTTGAATCCAAGTGCGAACGGTATTTACAAAATATTGATAGTATTGATGATGCAATTCAATCCGACTTATGGGGACGACAATTTATTCAAAACCAACTTAAAACGCATTTCATAAATTAAACACTATAATAAGATCTATAAATCAATGACGATTATCATTTTTATTTTAGTACTGGGGTTTCTAGTATTTGTTCATGAACTAGGGCATTTTTTGGCGGCAAAACATGTGGGTGTTGATGTAAAAGAATTTTCAATTGGGTTCCCACCTAAAATTGTATCCAAAATATACAAAGGCACTGAATATATTATTTCCTGGATTCCTATTGGTGGTTATGTCAAATTGAAAGGGCAAAACCTTGATGATGAAAATCCTGATGAACCGGATAATTACGCTGCCAAATCAATTTTGCAACGTTTTTACATTTTGGTGGCAGGTTCTTTCATGAATCTCATAACAGCTATTATTTTGGCGATACTGGTGTTTTATATTGGACAGCAGGTCCCTGCCTTTTACCAAGATCCCGTTGCTATCGGCAATGTCTCATTAAATAGCCATGCGGCTGCCATCGGATTACAGAAAGATGATCTTATAAAAAGCGTTAACAATCGACCGATATTGACATTTAAAAGCTTCCAAAAAGAGTTGAGGCAGGTCCAAACAGATATCATTGATTTGGAAATCTTACGGAACGAAAAAATTATTAAACTACAATTGTTCAAAGAACAATTAAAAGATAATAAAGGTTTTGGTTGGGAATTTAGGATAAAGCCTGAAATAGGTAAGGTAATGGCTAGTTCAGCTGCTGAGCAAGCTGGTTTGAAAGTCGGAGATATTATTGTTCAAATTCATGACGCCAAAATCAATGACTGGGCACAAATTATTACCGTTTTATCAAAGACAAAAGACACTCAGATAATTATTCAATATTTGAGAAAGGGTCATTTGCAGTCGGTAACAGTTAATCCAAAATTAGACGCTGACACAGGTCGATGGTTGATTGGTATCAATTGGGCGACACGCTATGAATCGGAGGACCTAAAAACATCTATTACACAGGGATTTAGCTGGGTTGTGATGCTGACTCAGGCAACATTTGAATTCCTGTACAAGTTATTTACCGGACAAGAAAGCAGTGATTCCATTGGTGGACCTATCATGATTGCCAAAATGGTTGGTGAGGCCGCCGAAATAGGTTTGGGCACTTTACTGAGTCGAGTCAGTTTTATCAGTCTTCAACTATGCATCTTTAACTTATTACCAATTCCTGCTTTAGATGGTGGTCATATTTTTTTCCTATTAATTGAAAAACTGAAAAGAAAACGTTTATCAAAAGAATTTCGACTGAATGTACAAAAAATAGGATTTATGGTTTTAATGACCTTATTTATTTTTGTTTTTATTCAAGATGGCTTTCGACTTTTAGGTTAATTCTCAAAGGAACCATAATATAAAGAATACCAATGAAAAAGCTTAATATACTCGTTATTGGAACAGGTGCTATAGGTATTTATTTTGGCGGAAAACTATTTAAAGCTGGATTTGATGTCACTTTTGTAGATCTTCCGGAACGGGTGGAAAAACTCAACGAAACAGGTCTAAAGATAGATTCAAAAATTGATCCTTGTTTTGAATTTAAACCAAAAATTGTAGACCAGATTATCGGCTTACCGGCACAGGATTTAATCTTGATCTGTGTCAAAGCGTACCATACTTATGAAATCACTTTGAACCTATTGCCAGTCATTAAACCTTCAAGCATTTTGCTATCCTTACAAAATGGATTGGAAAATGAGAAAATATTATCTCAAATATTAGGAAAAAGCTTGATCATGGGAGCAGTTCCTTTTTTTAATGGCAATGTGAAAGATGATTATGTCGTTAGTCAAAATGCTCCGGGCCAAATTATTTATGGAGAGATGGATCATCAACAATCAGAGCGGGAAGATTGGGTATCTCAAGTCCTGGCACATGCTGACATCAATCATACTATTTCCAGATCGATCAGAATAGAAATCTGGAAAAATTTTATTTGGAACAACGCCTTTAACACCATCAGTGCCTTAACAAAAACAACCTATGGTCAGATTGTCAACATGACTGAAATCTTGCCAACAATTAATCAAATGATGCAGGAAGCACAGCAAGTAGCATCAGCTGAAGGCTATGAGATATCCAATCAACAACTTGAAGATCTAATCAACTTCAGTAGTCAATATTCAAATGTAATCTCAAACATGCAAATGGATATTGAGTCACGCTCGACCCCTGAATTGGAAGCCTTGGTAGGCGTATTACTTCAAAAAGCAAAAGCCCACGGCATAACTGCCATCGTAAATCAGACTATGTATAATTTATTACAATTATCATTAAGTAATACTGATATCAATTTATCAAACGATTAAATATTTTAAGAGAAGTTGTTATGGAATGGTTGGACTATAAACAATATTTTAGAGAAATTGATGATTCTTTTTTAATGTCAATTTTCAAAGACAGCCCTTATCCCTGGTCACCCATTCTAAAACTAGAAAGCGCAATTGATGAATATTTTAATGAATTAAATGATACAGGAAGCCTGGCGGGAAAACGAGTTATTTTAAGGGATGAAACAGATCAATTTATTGAGGGCTCTTATTTTATTAATGAGTCACAAATCCTGCAAAAGGATTTTATTGATCAAGAATTAAAAATTTATATCGGTTCAGGAACACTGGTAGAGGCTGGAGCAACCATCAAAAATCACACGATTATTCGCAATAATTGTGAAATCAGGCAAAGTGCCTATTTAAGAGGTTTTGCTTTTGTTGGTGAGCATTCAGTAATCGGGCATACGACAGAAATTAAAAACAGTATATTCATTAAACATGTGGAAGCAGGACATTTTGCTTATATTGGCGATAGCATCATAGGAGCTAATGTCAACCTTGGTGCCGGGACAAAGCTTTCTAATCTACAATTCCGTACACTGGCAGCCAAAAAAACAGATAAATTTCCGATTATCCAGTTCAAACACAATAACAAAAACTTTGACACTAAGCTGTCAAAATTTGGAGCTATTATTGGTGATGGCTGTGAAACAGGCTGCAATTCAGTACTATGCCCATTCGTATTTTTAGAGCCTGAATGTTGGATTATGCCCAATTTTTGTGTTGTTAAAGGTGTTTACAGGCGGGGAACACTTTTTCGGAATAAAAAATAAAAAAAAGCCCGTTATTTCTTTTTCCATATTTCTATTATTCGTTTAAAGTAGATCCGGTTACTATTATAAGCTTTAGTTGCTTCAGTAATCGCCATCATGGGATCATCAAAATCGGAAAGAACCAGAGAAGCGGCTAAAACGGTAACAATGCCTTCTTCAGAAGATAAAAGTTGCTCTAAATTCATTTTAATATCTTTCTGAGGAATTTTCGGCATAATTATATGATAAAAGTGGTTTGGCAAGTATATTGAATGGCACAGAAAGATTATTCATTCTGGCTAGTTTCAGTCAAATCATATTTTTTATGAAAATGCTGTATATAGCATAATATTCACAATACGCTTTAAATTCTTTTTACAATAATACCGTCTATTGGTTTTTAGTTTATAAATTTACGAGTTAATAATATGGATTTTTCTATAATTTTTGTTAATATAATTATCGTTATTATCTCAATAGGCTTTTTGTGGAAAGGATCTGACTGGTTAGTCGAAGCATCTTCAAAACTAGCCCATGCCTGGGGAGTGTCGGACCTCGTAATCGGGCTAACGGTTGTAGCTATTGGGACATCCGCCCCTGAATTTGCTGTAACTATTAGTGCTGTATTGACAGGTAAGGCAGATATTTCAGTCAGTAATGTTGTAGGTTCCAATATTTTTAATCTTGGATTTATATTGGGCGGAACTGCCTGTTTTCACGCCATTGCAACCTCGCCAAAACTGGTTTACAGAGATGGTTTTTTTCTGATTTCGGTCACAATACTTCTCAGTTTTTTTCTTTTTGATTATCATATCCACGGCAATGAGATGGTATTGTCCCGTGTTGAAGGGATAATCCTGATTAGCATGTTGATTATTTATCTGGCTTACCTTTTTATTAAGAAGGAAGATTTAGGCGAAGATATTTCCCATGATAAAATTGAATGGAAAGACTACCTGTTTTTATTTCTGGGGATAGCAGGTGTTGTTGGTGGGGGGCATTTATTGGTTGAAGCTTCCACCCAAATTGCTCGTCAATTTGGCGTTTCAGATTGGGTCATTGGCGTTACTATTGTTGCAGCAGGGACCTCAACTCCAGAATTTGCAACCTCCATGATGGCCCTGGTAAAAAACAGACATGGAATGGCTATTGGTAATTTAATTGGCAGTGACTTATTCAATCTATTAGGGGTATTAGGATTAGCTGCAATTTTAAAACAACCTCTTGCTGTTTCTCCCGAAGCACAAGGCAGTATGATCATGCTGGTCATAATGGTGGTCGTGGTGGTAATTTTTATGAGAACCAAATGGCAAATTAGTCGCCTTCAGGGTCTTTTCCTACTAGTTGTTAATATCATACGTTGGGTAGCTGACTTCATGGGTAAAGGTATTTAATCCTTCTTTTTTTTATTATATTTTAAACTGACTACAAATGCCGTTTACATTTAACTCTGAAATTTCCAGATCATCTTCTCCCAGAAAATCATTAATCAAAAGACACCCTGTACTATCACCACTTATTTTGATCTCCATTCTCTTATTTATTTATTATGCGATTAACTCGAAGACCGGTACTCCATTAATCGGCATTGTACCCGTGGAAGGAATTATATTAGAATCGGAAACCTTTATCAAGAAAATCAGAATTCTGGAAAACCATCCGGATATTAGAGGCATCGTTATTCATATTAATAGTCCTGGGGGAGCCGTTGCACCTTCTCAGGAAATTTATGAAGAGATATTACGTATTCGTCAGAAAATACCAGTTTATGCTTCTTTAGCTTCAGTTGCTGCATCGGGTGGATATTATATTGCAATAGCAGCTAATAAAATCTATGCAAATTCAGGTTCAATTACCGGTAGTATTGGAGTGATATTACAAACCTATAATATTCAAAAGTTAATGGATAAAATAGGTATTTACCCGGAAATCATAAAATCCGGAGAAATTAAAGATATTGGCTCGTCTTTTCGAAAAATGACATTGACTGAAAAAAAACTACTCAAGAGCCTGATAACAGATACCCATCAACAATTTATTGAAGCAGTTGCTAAAAATCGACCAATAGATTTGGAGCTTGTAAAAACACTGGCTGATGGACGTATATTTACTGGAAATCAGGCCATTCAAACTAAACTGATTGATCAGATTGGCACATTTAGACAGACCATCCAACAATTATCTAAAAGTGTAAAGGTGGAAACTGAATATGAAATTTTCTATGCACCGGATGAAAAGGACACACTTTTAGGGAAGTTAGATTTGCTGGATTCAATATCAAGAATAAAAGAGAGTATCATTTCCGGTGGGGTATTTTTTCTTGCCCCGGACTTAATTAATCTTTAATAGATCATACGATCAAATATTTGATTAATCATCCAACTTTTCATGACCCACAGTTTTATTTAAAAAGCACAGCTTTTTTAAATCTACCGGTTTGTCCTAAATTTGGCATATCTTTTGAATTTATCTTATAAAACCTTTCCGTAAACCAATACCATAGAGGTCATATGATAGATAAAACATTAAAAAGGATATCCAGTCAGTTAGAAGCCATGATAAAAAATGAAGTCGCTGTTGATCGGGCATTAGATTTATTGGAGGCGTCAACCAGTGATTTAGAAGAGATTATCGCAATTAATATCATGCGGGAAAGCTTGCAGGAAATGGAAGAAATGAAAGGTTTAAAAAGCAATGCCATGCCTATTGAAGTATTACAGAATCAACTTGAATTCATGTATCATAATGCTTAAATCTCTTTCTAAACATTACTTTATTATGCTCAAGACAGAATATCCTCAGTATGCTTGATGAAATACCCAAGCATACTACTCTTCATTTATATAATCTTCCAGTTTTTCGTTTAAATACATCTCTCCAGACGTTAAAATTTCTTTATTTTTGTGTTGCAAAATTAATTTGACCGAAAAGGCACTTTTTCTAAATAAGGGATATGAACCGATTTTCAAACCTGGAAATTTCTGGATGGTATCTTTTAACAAGGTCGCAATTTCAGCTTCTTCCAGAGTAATTTTTATCATTTTGCTATGGATTTTTTCACCTTGATAAAGACTTTTGATAGATATGTAAATCGCTTTCAAAAACTCTGGTACTCCCGGCATTATTATTATATTTTCAAATGTTAATACGGGAAATCGATTCTTTTTAGAATAAAGTAATTTGATACCTTTAGGAACAATGGCCATTTTTAGGTGTTCTTCACGGAATTTTTTTCCATATAACTCTTTAATCAATTGAACCAGTTCTTCATTTTGAATCAGATTAGCATTAAAGGCTTTTGCTATTCCTTCCATGGTAATATCATCATGGGTTGGGCCAATACCACCAGCGGTAAACACCCATTTATATTTTTTATGACAGTCGTAAATAGTATTTGCAATAGCTGTTATGTTATCTGGAATGGTAATACAGGTTTGAACATTCACACCTTGCTTTGTCAGCTGTTTTATTAAAAATGGTGAATTTTCATCTTTAACCCTTCCGGATAATATTTCATCACCAATAACTATGATCGCGGCAGTGCTTTTCTGATTCTTCATAAAAAATAAGATATTAGTATTTAGGTAGTGTCAATTCATTTACATGTGTCTTGCAATAATTACCATTTAAAGGCATGAAAGACAAAAGATTTCTAAGATTTATATTTAACTGAAATTAATATTGATATTGCCTAATTTAAAAAATCATGATCATCTAACGAATTCTGGATTTGCAAGAAAAGATGAATATATACCTGTTAATTCAGTATATTGAAAGTTTTTACACCTTCATTGTTTTAAAACCAAAATAATTAAATTTTTAAAATGGAAACAATCGTTCAAAAATTTGGTGGTACTAGTATCGGTAGACCTGAGCGCATGATTAATGTCGCTAAAATTGTTCAGAAAACATTAGCTGAAGAAAAAAAAGTAGCAGTTGTTTTATCTGCGATGAGTGGTGGTGTTAAAATAGAAGGAACCACCAGCAACTTAATGAAAGCTGCTAATGAAGCAATTCTTGGAGGGAGTTATTATAAAATTATTGATTTACTGGAAAATAATCATTTAGAAACGGTTGAGAAAACAGTGATTGATCCGGCAATTAAAGAAACTTTAGTGGATGAATTAAAAATAGAGTTTAAAAAATTAAAATCATTTTTAGATGCCATCCATGTCATTGGCGAAATTTCTCCAAGATCAATGGATGTAATTGTTAGCATGGGTGAAAAATTATCTGCCAGAATATTTACAGATGTTTTAAATAGCAGGGGAATTGATGCCATTTATTATAATTTGGAGGACATCATCGATCAGCCTTTTAAAGAGGTCGATCAGAATTTTTGCTATTATATTCAAAAAAAACTGAGAGCACTATTGCTGAAAGCCGGTGCCAAAGTACCTATTATTACCGGATTTTTTGGCTTTGTTCCCGGTGGGATTTTAAAAAGTATCGGTCGGGGCTATACTGATTTTACCGCGGCACTGGTAGCAACAGCAACCCTGGCCACTGAGCTTCAAATATGGAAAGAGGTTGATGGTATTTTTACTTCAGATCCCAAAAAAGTAGAAGCCGCCAGAGTGTTAGCCAGTATATCACCAGAAGAAGCCTTAGAATTAACTTATTATGGTTCAGAAGTTATCCATCCATTCACCATGGAACAGGTTGCCAACGCTAATATCCCCATGAGGATAAAAAACACCTTTAACCCGGATCTCCCGGGAACAATCATTGATCCAAGTGGCAAAACCAATTATCAAAAAGGAGCCACAGCCGCAACCGTCAAGCGTGGTGTCACCTTAATAAATATCCAGTCCAACAGAATGCTTATGGCGTATGGTTTTATGCATAAAGTATTTGAAATATTTGCTAAACATGAAGTTATCATTGATCTGGTTGCGACTTCGGAAGTAAATATTTCATTAACCCTGGACAGCGATGAAAACATCCTGGATGCTCTCCCTGAACTGGAAAAGCTAGGGAATGTTGAAGTTCGTAAAGATATGGCGATTATCAGTTTAATTGGATTGGGTATGCGGCATTTTGTGGGGATTGCCAGTGAAATGTTTACCAGATTATCTGAACATGGCATAAATATCGAAGCAATCTCTCAAGGATCTTCAGAAATAAATATTTCCTGTGTAATAAACGATCAGCAGAGTGATAAAGCTTTAAGAGCCGTTCATGAAATGTTGGTTGATTAAAACAGTCCACTTCAATTTTCCCCGAACAATAATTGGTTATGGCGATGAAAAAAAGTTCTGTTGAGCAAATTTTTAAACTTTTGAACGATACCATTCAGAATCCAAAATCAGAGTTGGATTATGTGAATCATTTCCAATTATTGATCGCCGTTATCCTCAGTGCACAAACAACAGATATAGCCGTTAATAAAGCCACCAAATCCCTTTTCAAAAAAGTGATTACCCCTGAATCCATGTTAAAACTGGGAGAAGAAAAACTAAAATCCCAAATTAAATCGATTGGTTTGTATAATAATAAGGCGAAAAATATCATCAAGTGTTGTTTAAGACTGATAGAAGAATTCAATTCTATGGTCCCTAATGATCGAAAAGATTTAGAATCACTACCCGGGGTTGGAAGCAAAACAGCTGGCGTGGTTTTAAATATCGCATTTAAAAAAGAAACAATCCCGGTCGATACCCATGTATTTAGAGTCTCAAATCGAATTGGTCTGGTAAGAACCAAAACGCCGGACCAAACTGAAGCAAAACTATTAAAGATTGTCCCGGACTGGGCCAAAATCAAAGCGCATCATTTATTGATTCTTCATGGCCGTTATACTTGTAAAGCCAAGAAACCATTATGTGAAACATGTGTAATCAATCAGTACTGCCAATTTAAGTCTAAAACATAAATGCTACTGTCAGAAGCGGGTATACAGTCTGACTGTTCAGAGAAGCATTCGTTCGATTATTCTCGTCATAGACATCCTCCTGATCTTCATGGTACTCAGCGTTATTAAGTATCGCATAAGCAATTAAAAGATCCCACCAGGCATGAACAGCTATTGCAGTCATTAAATCAAACTCCTCAAGGGAGGGATGGTAAACATATCCTTCATACACCCCAAATATAAATGCCTGGGCAGGATTGGCAGTGAATCCAGCACCAGAGTGCGCAGCTGCAAAAACCAGCGATGCACTGACAATGGAAAGATGCCGACTGGCTTCCGCCGAATAATTAAAATCCTGTTTAAAGGTTTCAAAAAAATAGTGTTGGACAGTTCCTCTGAAAAACATTTCTTCTCCGACACCAACCATATAATATTGGCCAAAAGAATCCCTTTTCAAATCTTCTTTGCTTAACCCTTTTTCCAGATAATAATCTATTTTATTATTGTCAGAAAAGGTTTGATAGTTGCTGGCAGCAATCAAAACCGGCAGCCAGAACATCCAATTGTCGTAAAAATGATCAATTCGGAATGGAGATAACATGTAAGAATAGGTTTCGGTGTTTGGTTCGCAATTATTTTGATAAAGATCTCCCCAAGTGATTAATAACAAATTAAAATCAAGAGACCCATAATAATTTGCTTCCCAGGTGGAACGATTCAAATAAATCTGTGTTTCATCCTTGCCACTTTCTGTATCTTCTGCACTTTCAGACTCATAAATCTTATCCGGATCATCCTCATAATCATCCTCTTCCGTAGCTTGATAGGTCTTCCCATTGAGATACCATCGACTACCACCAATAAGAATTGCTTTATCAACTTGAGCGTTTAAAGCATATCCTAGTCCGGGAACAAAAATTTCTCCGATACCAGATCCAAAACAGGACCAGTTTGTTTCTGCATAAAGATCTATACTTGCAAAAAAAGTTACACCGGTAATTAAAACCACACTTAGTATTTTTGAAAAATAGTATTTCATTCAACCTACCTCATAATTCATTTTTTTTAAAAAAGTAATTAAATTTTTTTTTGCTTTTGGTTTATTTTTTTCATGGGCCTTAAAGTAATTTCGAATGAATTGTCTGAATTGTTGACGATCCAGTTGAGGATTTTGAACAAGAATATCTTCAATAGCTTGACTATCACCCGGTTTTAGGTTTTCCACCCAGTTTTCCATTTGACTGTTTTTTATCTGTTCTTTAACCTGCCCATGATTACGATAAGATAGGAATTCTTCTATTGCTTTTTTATCGACATCCCTCATTAGTTTTCCAATATATTGAAATTGACGACGTTTTGCTTCATTCTTAGTAATCAATTTTGCGTCCAATAATGCCTCTTCTAACAACTTGGGAAGTTCCATTTTTAAAATTTGACTTTTTGGTAAAGTGACTAATGTTTTGCCAAGTTTTTGCAGTGCGGTCACTTCTTTCTTTTTTTGGGTTCTGCTTTGATACTCTTCCGGTTCGGTCATTATAAATAATAGTTTAATGATATCAAAAATATTGTTTCTGAAAATACCACAGTGTGTTTTTAACTAAATTACAAATTCAATGACAGGAAAGCAAGGTTTTTGGGGATTAGGTGCGGGATAAAATAAAGCGAGTGTTGTCTGAACTTTTCAAAACACCTGAAGGCTATTAATATTGCTTCAGGTGTCTTAGGATGAATTAATCAATACAAGGTTTTACATTCCAAATCTCTTCAGCATATTGTTTTATGGTCCGATCTGAAGAAAATTTACTCATTCGAGCCACATTTAAAATTGATTTTTTTGCCCAGTTTAATGGATCCTGATACAGGTTCGACACTTTTTCCTGGCATTCAATGTAACTACGATAATCTGCTAAATGAAAATAGAAATCGCCTTCGTGAACCAGGTTGTTGAATATACCATGAAACATCGATTTCGAGTCCGGTGAAAAATAACCCTCAAATATTTGATCAAGAACTCTTTTTAATTCCAGATCATTCTGGTAAATATCATGTGGGAAATAACCATTATTTCTCAAATCAATGAGTTCGGTATCTGTGTAGCCAAATATAAATATATTCTCCTCACCGACTTCTTCCTGCATTTCGACATTTGCTCCATCCAAAGTTCCAATGGTTAAGGCTCCGTTAATAGCAAATTTCATATTTCCAGTTCCCGAAGCCTCCATTCCAGCTGTAGAAATCTGTTCGGACAAATCGGAACCAGGGAATATTTTTTCAGCCAGTGAAACCCCATAGTTTGGTAAAAATACCACTTTCAATAAATTATTAATCGAAGGGTCATTATTGATCAAATGAGCAATAGAATTAATCAAGTGAATGATTTCTTTGGCCCGTTCATATCCAGGAGCTGCTTTTCCTCCAAAAATAACGGTTCGGGGAGGAATATCATTGTATTCCCCTGATTTAATACGATTATAAAGCGTAATTATATGCAATATATTAAGTAATTGTCGTTTATATTCATGAATCCGTTTGACTTGAACATCAAACATTGAAAGATTATTAATCTCAACACCGCAATCACGCTCAATAATACCCGCGAATCTTTTTTTATTTAGATTTTTAACAGATTGCCAATCAGATACAAATGTTGATTTCTCAGTAAATTGTTCCAATTCTTTCAGATTTTCAAAGTCTTTCACCCAGGAATCGCCAATATTATCTGATATTAAATCTGACAGAGGTTCATTGGCTTTTTTCAACCATCGCCGGGGTGTAACGCCATTTGTTTTATTATTGAATTTTTCAGGATAAACCTCATAAAAATCCTTAAAAATTCCCGTTTTTAACAAATTAGAGTGCAATGCGGCTACACCGTTAACAGAAAAACTACCGATAATAGCGAGGTAGGCCATGCGGATATTTTGGGCATCTCCCTCTTCAATAATAGACATTCTTTTTCGTCTATCAAAGTCGCCTGGAAATCGGGAACTGACAAAATCAAGAAAACGATGATTAATTTCAAATATAATTTCCAAATGTCTGGGTAATATCTCATTGATTAATGATAATGGCCATTTTTCCAACGCTTCAGGTAGTACTGTATGATTGGTATATGCGAAGGTATTCGTTGTAATATACCAGGCCTTATCCCAATCAAAATCATGAATATCCATCAAAATCCGCATTAATTCCGGAATAGCAATGGAAGGATGGGTATCATTTAATTGAATGACTATTTTTTCATGAATATTATCAATGGAATCGCCACATCTTTTATGCCGATACAATATATCCTGTATCGAGGCTGCAACCATAAAATACTGCTGTTTAAGTCTTAACTCTTTACCAACATAACTGTTATCATTCGGATACAAAACCTTGGAAATGACTTCAGATTGGTGTTTGTCAATGATAGCACCAATATAATCACCAGCATTAAAGGATTTCAGGTTAAAATCTCTGGAAGATTTTGCTGACCATAATTTAAGCGAGATAGTATTTTCAGTCTTATAGCCGGGTATAGGAACATCATATGGCATTGCTATTACCTGTTCAGTATCGACCCATTGGTTATGTACCTTACCAAGATGATCAGTATAGCTATGCGTTTTACCATAGAAGTTTATTATTTGAATCCCTTGAGCTCTTGGATATTCCCAAGGGTTTTCATATCGGAGCCAGTTATCTGGATATTCTTGTTGTTGTTTATCGACGATTGCCTGTCTAAACATCCCATATTCATACCGAATACCAAAACCATAGGCAGGTAATCCTAGCGTCGCCATAGAGTCCAAAAAGCAAGCTGCTAGTCGTCCCAAACCGCCATTTCCAAGACCAGCATCCCATTCCATTTCTTCTAATTCTTCTAATGTGATCCCCATTTCTTCTAAAACCACTTTCATTTCTTTAGAAATATCTAAATTAATCAAAGCATTAACCATGGTTCGACCCATTAAAAATTCTAAAGAAAAATAATACACACGTTTAGGATTTGTATCATAAAAGATTTCTTGTGATTTTAACCATTTTTCAATAATTTTGTCCCTTACCGTGTGAGCTAAAGAGCGATATTTATCCAATCGACTGGAATTTTCGAAATCATGCGCCACAGTTTTTTTCATGTGCTCAAGAAACAATGCTCTTAGCTGATCAGTTACTATTGCCTTTTCTTTATCATTGGTTTGCATATAAAACCTGTTTTGAGTTAAGATTTGTTATAATTATGCGGTAAAAACAAGGACAACCTAGATATTTATTTAAACGATAAATCTAAATAATTAGCATTAGTCTAGACTAGTAGCTCAGTGAATGCAAGATTTTATTACTGATCAAACCATCGGAAAATCACTATTGAATACTAAATATTAAGCAGATTAAATAAATATATTGATTACAAACTCTACCTAATGCTATAGTGTGTACTAGATATTTAAATTAAAAAAATACCATAGACGACGTTCATATCTATAAAAAAAGAAAAGGAAAATCATGGAAAATAGACCGAAGATCATGATTGTTGACGACGACCCCACCAATATTGAAATTGTAACAGAAATTCTGGAAGAAAGCTACGAAATCAGGCCTGTTTATTCGGGAGAAGAAGCACTGGAAGAAATCTACTCTTTTAAACCGGATATCGTTCTATTAGATATAATGATGCCGGGAATTGACGGTTATGAAGTTTGTAAGATTATTCGAGCGGATGAACAGATAAAAGATATTACAATACTGCTGGTATCCGCTAAGGCTATGGCTAAAGAGATGAAAAGAGGTTTTGAGGTCGGTGCGGATGATTATATTACAAAACCTTTTGAGCATGACGATTTGGCATTGCAAATCGCAAAACATGTAAAAAATAGAAACCAATAACCCAAAATTTAACCCCCTCTATTAATATCCACATTTTATTATTGAATATTTTTCTGCTTAGTTGTTATAATAAAATTAAAGATAGTATTCTTTAACGACTCTGTAAAAAAGGAAAAATGCTAAGTGAAGAAAGCATTAATAGTGCAAAAATACTAATCATTGACGATGAACCCATCAATCTTGATATTTTAGAAGAGATCCTGGACAATGCGGGTTTTAAAAATATTACACTGACATCGAAACCTGAAGAAGGAGTAAAACTCTATTTCGAAAATGAGTTTGATTTGGTACTTTTAGACATTCTAATGCCTGAGATGGATGGTTTTAATGTATTAAAGGCCTTTCAAAAAAGAGAAAAATACACAGAAATTCCGGTTTTAGTATTAACAGCACTAAATGATCCCAGCACACGCCTTAAGGCACTGAAAGGAGGAGCGAGGGACTTCATAACAAAGCCTTTCAGTGCCATGGAAGTATTAGCAAGAATCCAAAATCTACTTGAAATTCGTCTTTCACAAAAACAACTCAATCAAATTAATACAATTCTCGACTTTAAGGTACAACAACGAACAAATGAATTGAAAGATACAATGTTTGAGATCACCCACCGATTGAGTATCGCAGCAGAATATAGAGACAATGAAACAGGGATGCACATTATCAGAATGAGTTTATATTCAGTTGAAATAGCCCAACAAATAGATTTTAGTTTTGATCAATGTGAATTACTTCGTCATGCCGCGCCAATGCACGATATTGGAAAAATTGGAATTCCGGACAGTATTTTATTAAAACCGGGCAAGTTGGAAGAAGATGAAATGGAAGAAATGAAAACCCATACTCTAATCGGTGCCAAAATTTTGGAAGGGCATCCTTCTGAATTACTGCAAACGGCAAGAGATATCGCACTGTCACATCATGAACGATGGGATGGTAATGGTTATCCCTTCCAAATCGCTGGTGAAAAAATTTCCATCATGGGAAGGATTATATCTATAGCCGATATTTTCGATGCTTTAACCTCAAGAAGGCCTTACAAATCACCCTGGCCAGTTGATAAAGCTAAAGAATTTATTGCAGAAAATAGTGGGAAAATATTTGATCCTAAATTAGTGACCGCATTTTTTGAAGTTTTCCCAAAAATCCTAATAATTAAGGATAAGTTTCAGGAAAAATATTAACAACCCGTTTTAATTGAAAGGAAATCCGTGCAAAAGCTTTATAAGATTTTAATAGTTGATGATGATGAAACAAATTGTGAAGTTTTGATAGAAATATTGGAAGAGCATTTCCAGCTGGAAGTAGCTTACTCAGGCAAAGAAGGGCTGGAAAAAGCCCTGATCTTTAAGCCAGATATTATTTTATTAGATATCATGATGCCAGAAATGGACGGATATGAGGTTTGTCGTAAGGTAAAACAAAATAGTAGTCTTGCCACAACGAAAATCATTCTGGTATCTGCAAAGCGGATGTTGAAAGACCGTTTAATTGGCTATGAAGCCGGCGCAGATGACTATATTACCAAACCTTACGATCACAATGAACTCAATGCAAAAATCAATGTTTTTTCCCATCTGAAATATACGGAAGAATTGAATAAACTTAAAGATGATTTTTTGACACTATTAACCCATGAATCAAAAACACCATTAAACATCATTTTAGGATATTCTGAATTGCTTTCGATGAGCAGTAATTTATCAGATGATGAGAAAGAATTTGCTGAGGCCATAATTAAAGCCGCACAGCAATTACATACTAGTTCATCAAAAACCTTATTTCTTTGTAAATTAAAAAGTAACTATCAGTTAGCCTTACATCGGGGAGCACTTGAGGAAATTATTGAAGAACTCATTCAAAAATATACTGGTAACACAAAGAACATTAGTTTTAAATTTGATTACGATCTTGCCAAATTCCTGATGATAGATGCTCCGATAATATCGAAGTCCATAAGTTATATCATTGATAACGCAATTAAACATAGTAATGAAAATGATGTTGTCAACGTAAGTATTGAAACAAAAGATCCGTACGTGATTGTCACAATCAAAGACAAGGGTCCGGGCATATCGAATGAAAATAAAGAAATTATTTTTGGGGAATTCAATAATGCTGACATAGATCACCACAGTCAAGGTTTGGGGATCAGCCTAGCTATCGCCAAAAGGGTTGCGACACTTCATGGTGGTAATTTAACGGTAGAGGATAATAATCCAACAGGTGCTGTTTTTAAATTTCACATTCTAAATAACATTGCTTAAACTGTTCAAAATTATACCTCTGGCTCAATAACGATATTATTGTTTCATCAATTTTATTAAGCCTAAGTTATATCTTCAATCTTCCTAAATTTTATCTCCGACCAAATCTTTCGCTGTATCTAAAAGCAGGCTATTGGTTTAAATGGTCAGCTGTTTTAATAATCCCTATAAAAAAAAAATTTATACTATTTTACACCTTGATTCGATTCAGTTAAATTGATGGTGTATTAAACGGGAAATGAACAGTTTCAACACTTAACGCTCTGAAGATAATCAACTACAAATTGGTGGCAATTGAATATTGTCGGTATCACTTAAAAGGTCAGAAAACCATGGAATATTCGTTTTATATCCTTATTAATAAATTTGATTTTATTCACTAAATCCATTTTTTTTAAATATTTACTGAGGTGGTATGTTTGATGAGGATTTGCTGATTGGATTTGTTGATGAGGCAAAAGAACACTTGACGACAATTGAACCGGATCTACTGGCCATTGAATCAAATCCTACAAACATGGATATCGTCAATCGCCTGTTCAGAAGTGTCCA
>Ga0233437_1000975_pt1 | contig 56985 bp, 44 predicted proteins | sample SI_122_August201_FD_182714 | JGI IMG/M metagenome (GOLD analysis project Ga0233437, IMG submission 182714) | Seawater microbial communities from Saanich Inlet, British Columbia, Canada - SI_122_August2016_200_MG | ecosystem: Environmental > Aquatic > Marine > Inlet | place: Canada: British...
GTGATGTGGCGGCGTGAAGATGTAATTCGCACTGGTCAGGAATATTTATTTCAATCCTCAGAAGATTATTACCTTTGGGCTCGATTATTGCCTCACATCCACTTTGCAAATTTGCCCGAAGTGTTAGTCCGTTATCGTATTCATAAAGATCAGCGCAGTATTATTGATGAGAGCGACCTGGGTTGGAAAAATCAGGTTTGTATTCGTCTGTCAGTAATCAATCTGTTGGGCATCATGGCAACTGCCGATGAGACCAGTCTTCATCAGAAGATATCCACGGGGCGCGAAAACGAAATCTCGCTCTCCGACGCAGAAGCGTGGTTGAAGAAACTTCAAGCGGCAAATCGTGCTGCCAATACATTCCCGCAACACGCATTTGACCGAATAATTGCAGATCGCTGGTGGGTTGTCAGCCTGGGCGCGAAATCGAAACCGATCCGAGCATTGCGTTTTATTCGCTCATCGGTCAATTCAAATATTTATTTGGGGGTATCGGGTAAAATGGTGATTTTAGCAAGGTTTATCAAACAACGCTTGGCAAATGGCATAAAAAGGATCCTTCGATGATGGTATACCCCGTTGTGATTTTAGCTGGAGGGTTAGCAGTGCGCCTCCGCCCGATTACCGAGGAAATTCCGAAAGCCCTAGTGGAAGTGGGCGGCGAGCCATTCATCGCGCATCAGTTGCGCTTGTTGTATTCGCACGGTGTTCGAAATGTGATTATTTCGGCATGGTATTTAGGCGAAATGATTCAAGATTATCTTGGGGATGGAAGCCGTTTTGGGATGGAAATTCAGTATGTGTTTGATGGAGAAATCGCGCTAGGCACTGCAGGAGCTATTCGAAAAGGGTTGAATTTAGTCGAAGGCCCTTTTTTTGTACTCAATGGGGATACCTATTTCCCCTGTGATTTGGCTGCGATTCAGAGATTTTTTATGGAAAATGCCCGGACGGGGCTGATGACCGTGAACTATAATCAAATGCCCTGGCACGATAGCAATGTTGAACTGAGGGATGGGCAGATTATCCGCTATGATAAACAAAACAGGGACTCGCTGATGCAATATGTGGATGCCGGGTTGGGCTTATTTGATCCCATAGCTTTTGCGCATTTGCCTGAAGGCCAGCCCGCAGATATGTTCGAAGTTGTCAAGAAATTATTGTCCGAAGAAGAATTGGCAGCATACGTAGAAAAGCAGCGTTTCTACGAAATTGGCTCCTTTACCGGGTTGAAGGAGTTGGATGCCTTGTTGAGCGAAAAGCCAGAACGATTTCTTGTGGGGTAGTTTTGATGCGATTAATGAAGCAAAGTTTGAAGGATTAAAGGCTTAATATGCGCATCCTTTTTGTCGCTATGCCCGATAGTTTGCACACCGCGCGCTGGATTTCACAGATTGCGGACCAGGGCTGGGAGATCTATTTATTCCCCGCATATATTGGGCCAATACGTCCAGAAATAAAGAATGCGACTATTTTTGGCTCATTACCCCGCGGTAAAAATAGTATGAATAGCAGGATTAAATTTGTTTGGTGGACAATTCTCCCGTTTTGGTTAGATTATCTGGTCACCAAAATTTCGCGTATTCCGTCTAGCGCGTTTGCTCGCAAATCGCTTGCGATCATCATACGCCGGATTCGACCCGATATTATTCATTCACTTGAAATTCAACACGCAGGATATTTGACGTTAGCGGCAAAAGAAAAGCTGTCGGATACATTCCCGGCCTGGATTGTTACCAACTGGGGAAGCGATATTTACTTGTTTGGACGCCTGCCAACGCATAAACCAAAAATCCAGGCTATTCTTTCTGGTTGCGATTATTATTCTTGCGAATGCCAGCGCGATATTGAATTGGCGAAACAACTTGGCTTCCAGGGGGAAATATTGCCTGTTTTACCGAATACGGGCGGCTTTTCCTTACCGGAATTGATTCCCCTGAAAAATAATGCTACTCCAGCCTCGCGGCGAACTATTCTGTTGAAAGGGTATCAAAATTTCGCCGGGCGGGCTTTGGTTGGGTTGCAGGCATTACGGTTATGTGCCGATTTGCTTGAAGGCTATACAATTGCCATTTTTTCGGCCAATGATGATGTGCGAGTTGCGGCTGAGTTATTTCAGCAAGACACAAAAATACCCGTGGAAATTATCGCGGCCGTGTCGCATGATACGCTATTGGGTATCCATGCGAAGTCGCGCATCTATATTGGCCTCAGCATATCCGATGCCATCAGCACATCATTATTAGAGGCCATGGTGATGGGGGCATTTCCCATCCAATCTTGTACGGCTTGCGCAGACGAGTGGATTGAAGAGGGGGTCAGTGGTTTTATTGTTCCGCCGGAAGATCCGCACGTAATTGCCCAAGCCATACGCCGCGCGATTGAGGAGGATGATTTGGTAAACCATGCCGCCGAAATCAATGCCCAAACTGCGGTTGAACGGCTTGATTGTGCTATCATACAGCCGCAGGTAGTGAACAGCTATCAAAAGATTATTGAGACATTGCGAGATAGAAAATGAAAATACTAATCTTTGGCGGGAACGGAATGCTGGGTCATAAATTATGTCAGATATTGCCAAAGCACATGGATGTATGGGCTGCTGTCCGGACGGATTTCGTAGGCCATGAATTCTTGCCGAGTGATCGCATCATCAAGAATGTGGCTGTCCAGGATGTGGGGAGGGTTAACGAAATACTGGATGCTGTTCAGCCAGATGTAGTGATTAATGCCGTTGGAATCGTGAAGCAGCGCGATGAAGCCAAGCAAGCGGTGCCATCCATACAAGTGAATGCCCTCTTTCCGCACCAGTTGGCTGATTTGTGTGTTCCGCGAGGCATCCGGACGCTTCAGGTGTCTACCGATTGTGTGTTTTCCGGGTTGCGTGGTAACTACTCGGAGTTGGATGTCCCGGATCCAGTAGATTTGTATGGACGTTCAAAATTGATCGGGGAGTTGAATCGCCCCGGTTGTCTGACATTAAGAACTTCAATAATCGGTTGGCAACTGAATACATTTTCCAGTTTGTTAAGTTGGTTCGCTTTTCAGCGCGGCAACACCATTAAGGGGTATCGTAAGGCAATTTATAGCGGACTAACTACTTCTGTATTGGCGCAATTGATCGGAGATATTATCCTGACGCGCCCGGATTTATCCGGTATCTACCAGGTTGCCAGCGAACCGATTAATAAGTACGATCTCTTATTGCAACTTGGCAGCGCGCTGGGGTGGGATGATATAAAAATTCAGCCCGATGAACAATTCTATTGCGACCGAACTTTAGTGGGAACCCGCTTTACAACAGCCACGGGTTGGCGTCCCCCGGATTGGGATTTTATGGTATCTGGATTAGTGCAGGAATGGCCTGCGTACGAATCGTATTATTCCGTCAAGGCATCTGGCGCTGACTGAAATGATAAAATCAGCATTATGCTAATTGCTAGAGCTCCGGTTCGTATTTCACTCGCTGGTGGCGGCACTGATCTGCCCGCCTATTATGATGCTTATGGTGGCGCCGTACTCAACACGACGATAGATAAATATTTCTACACCATTCTGAATGTGCTCGAGAAAGATACGGTGCAGGTTACTTCCTCGGATTATCGTACCTTCTACCGGCACGAAAACACTCGGCCAATCCACTGGGATGGCGATTTACAATTGCCCAGAGTTATCCTCGATCATTTTGGTATTCGAAAAGGGCTTTCCCTGTTCATGGCTTCGGAAATCCCCCCAGGCACAGGATTAGGCTCGTCGAGTACGGTTACGGTCGCCATTATCAAAGCGGCCAGCACTGCACTGGGCCTTAATCTATCGAAGAGGGACTTAGCCGAGCTAGCCTGCCATATCGAGATCGATCAGTTAAAAGCGCCGATTGGCAAGCAGGATCAATATGCAGCCGCGTATGGAGGCTTGAATTTTATAAAATTCGAAAAAAATGAGATCAGCATAGAGCCAGTACGCTTAGCCCCCCAGGTTTACCAGGCGCTTGATCGTAATCTTTTGCTCTTCTTTTCCGGTTCTTCGCGCAGTGCATCAAAAATCTTGGCTAAGCAAACCCAGAGCAGCCAGAAACAAGACCCCACCGTGATCGATGCTTTGCACAAAGTTAAAGAAATGGCTGATGATGTTTTGCAGGCTTTACAGCAAGGCGATCTGCACCATTTTGCCGAATTGCTGCATCAAAACTGGATCCAGAAAAAACAATTCGCCAAAGGTGTTTCTAATCCAGCTATCGATGAAGCGTATGGTCTGGCTCGCCAAAAAGGTGCATTGGGCGGCAAGATCACAGGGGCCGGTGGCGGTGGTTTTCTAATGCTCTATGTGGAAACCCCTGAGCAGAACGCTGTGACGAAAACCCTGGAGGAGAAGGGATTCAAACGTTTGGATTTTCGGTTTGAGTCCATGGGGGCGCGGATATTGATGAACTCCGGATTGAGTATGCCGACATCAATCTTGGCCTGATGGTTGCCCTCCATACACCTGGCCCGAGCAAGCCAGACCCATAGGGTTTACCACAGAGACACAGAGTATAAAGGGAAAAATCTTGAAGCTCGAACTAAACGTGGTTTCCGCGAATTACCAGAAAATATTATTGATTTCCATCTTGGGGATCGGCGACTTCGTGATGGTAATTTTGACTTCATGGCTGGTTTGGACTACTCAATTCGGGCGCGGCATATTGAATTCGGATGCTCGGACAGTTTTTGTTTTTTTTGCCCCCGATGTTTTGTTGACGGCCATTGCCTTCGTCATAATCTTCGCGCTAACTGGTCTATATGACCGAGATCATCTTTTTGGCGGTACGAAAGAATATGGTCTCATATTCCAGAGCTGCAATTATGGTATGGTCGCTGTGGTGCTGACAAGTTATTTGGACAAGAGTCAACCAATATCTAGAGATTGGCTGTTGAGCTTTTGGGCAACGAGTATCATCGTGGTTGGCGCGACGCGTTTCTTTATGCGCCGGTTATTTTTTTTATTGCGTCGTTCAAGGGGATGGTTTATCCAAAAGACCCTTCTGGTGGGGGTCAACGATCACGCAATGATGATTGCCGGGCAAATAAAAGAGCAAGCCGCCGGAGTTGAGATTATTGGTTTTTTGGATGAATTTTTGCCTGTTGGGGCGACTATTCTGGAAAATGTCAAAGTGCTAGGGACGCCTGATCAATTCCAGGAGATTGCCGTTGGCCTGCATGTCGATCAGGTAATTTTATTCTCTAACGCGGTTTCCTGGGAAACTTTTCGCGATACCATATATCAATCGGGCCATAAACACAGATTTCGGTTAAATCTATCCCCCGGTTTTTACGAAATCTTGACCAGTGGATTTAAAATAACTCAGCAGGCTTTGGTGCCGTTGATAAGCATTAAGCCGACTCGCATCCAGGGGGTTGATTGGGTTTTGAAGTCAACTCTGGACTATTTGTTGGGGGCAATATTGCTTCTGATCTCCTTGCCCCTTGATGTGCTGATTATCGGCATGATATATTTCTCCGAGGGCAGGCCAATTTTTACGCGTCAACAAGTGGTGGGCCTTAATGGAGAAATATTTTATTCTTGGAAATTTCGAACTAGTTTCTTGGGAAAAGCCAGGCGCCGTCTGGATGATCCAAATTTGAAGCTTGATCCCAAGAAATTTGACTCCGATTTTTGGCTCGGGCGTTTTCTTTTTCAAACTGGCCTCGATAAATTGCCCCAACTTTGGGCGATTTTGCAAGGAAAATTGAGTCTGGTTGGTCCCAGAGTTGTAGCTGCGGGTGATGAGTATACAAAAAGCCAAGGCTTCCACCCCAGCCTGCTGACTGTCAAGCCGGGCTGGACTGGCCCCTGGGCTGTTTGGGGCGCAGATACCATCGCCGAGGAGAAGCGCCTTAATTTGCACTATATCCGTAACTGGACGATCTGGTCTGATATGCAAATCTTGTTCCAGACTTTCCGTCTCGCCCTAAGTTCTCAAGTCCGCACCAATAAATAAGTGCGGCATCTTGCTTTTTTATCACTGGGTGGATGCGATACAATTAACCGTATATCAAGGAAGCTACTATGCACAAACCTGACCCTGTCCAGAATTACCTCGACCAACTCGAAAAAACCATCGCACAAATTTCTCGCGAGGATGTCTGGTCGATAATTCAAGAACTCATGGTTGCGTGGCGCAAACAGAAACAAATTTTTTTATTGGGCAATGGTGGCAGTTCTGCAACAGCTTCGCATATGGCCAACGATTTGAATAAACTAACGATTATAGATGGAAAACCGCGCTTCAGGGCTATGGCCTTGAGTGACAATATCCCATTAATGACCGCCTGGGCAAATGATACCGACTACAAAAATATCTTTGTAGAACAAATGCTTAATTTTATCCAAACAGGTGATGTAGTCATCGGAATATCGTGCAGTGGAAATTCTGGCAATGTACTTAAGGCATTTGAAGTTGCTAAATCCTTTAGCGCGGTGACGATTGCTTTTACCGGAGACACCGGAGGCCGACTAAAGGAAATAGCCGATTATTGCATCTTTATACCCAGCCCCCACATTGGGCATCAAGAAGACGGTCACATGATTTTGGATCATGTGATCGCCAACACCCTCAAAGAATTAATTGAAGCCGAGCCTTAAAATCCGTGTCAATGTTAAAACAAGCCATCTTCCTTGACCGTGATGGCGTTATCAATCAAAATCGCTCTGACTATGTAAAAAGTTGGACTGAGTATGTCTTCTTGCCGGATGTATTTAGTTCATTAAAGCGCGTAGCCAACAGCAATTATCTGATTGTGATAATTAGCAATCAATCTCCAATAGGCCGCGGCATTATTCAGAAAGAAGTTGTCGATGAAATCAATGCTCGAATGCAGGCCGAGATCGAGCGTTGCGATGGACGCGTTGATGCAATTTATTACTGTCCCCATGCACCTGAAGATAACTGCGAATGTCGCAAGCCAAGACCGGGAATGTTTTTTCGGGCGGCGCAAGCGCTGAATATTGATCTCGCCAACTCTTATTTTATCGGCGATGCGCTGAGCGATGTGCAAGCCGCGTTCAATGCAGGTTGCAGGCCGATTATGGTATTGACTGGGCGCGGCGCAGAGCAATCGATGCAATTAAATAACCTGCGCCCTGGCGAAATTGTGCCCGTGGCCCAAGATTTGGCAGCCGCGCTGGATTTCATTCCGGATATATAGACATCAATGACGGTTCCGATGCAGTTTGATACAGAAATGAAAAGAAAAACCCCCATAAATTTCGCAGCCATTGGCGTGGCGGGGTATATTGCCCCGCGCCATTTGAAGGCCATCCGGGATACTGGCAATCGTTTGGTGGCTGCGGTAGATACGAACGATTCGGTGGGTATCTTGGATCAATATTCGGAGAATGTGCGCTTCTTTACTGAAATTGAGCGCTTTGATCGTCATTTGGAAAAGCTGCGCCGCTTATCCGAAGAAGAGCGCGTGCACTACGTGAGCATTATGAGTCCAAATTACTTGCACGATGCGCATTGCCGTCTGGCAATGCGGCTGGACGCTGATGTGATTTGCGAAAAACCCCTGGTGATTAATCCCTGGAATCTAGACCAGTTGGCAGTTATCGAAGCCGAAAGTGGCTGCAAAATAAATACCGTTTTGCAGTTGCGGGTTCATCCGGCGTTGTTGGCGTTGAAGCAGAAAATTGAATCTGGACCATCAAATCATCAATATGATGTGTGCCTGACTTACATCGCAGCACGTGGCCCCTGGTATAATATTTCCTGGAAAGGTATTCAAGAAAAATCGGGTGGGGTGGTCACGAATATTGGCGTTCACTTCTTCGATATGTTGGGATGGCTGTTCGGTGCATCGGGGCAGATCAAGCTTTATTTATCGGAACCACGCCGAACGTCCGGGTTTATTGAATTTGAAAAGGCCCGCGTGCGCTGGTTCCTGTCGGTCGATGAAGAAGACCGGCCCATCCCCATAAAAGTAGAGCAGCCGAAGACATATCGTTCAATTACGATTGATGGTCAGGAGATTGAATTTTCGGGCGGCTTTACGGATTTACACACACGAGTTTACGAGAAGACTCTAGCCGGGAATGGGTTTGGGCTCGACGATGCCCGTGCCTCAATCGAATTGACCTATCAAATTCGCAATTGCGAGCTTTCGCTTGTGGACGAGTTGGCGCACCCCTTTTTGAAATGATAAAAAATGGCTGACTATTATGTGCACCCATCGAGTTATGTTGATGATGGCGCCGAAGTTGGTTTGGGCACCAAAATTTGGCACTTTTGTCATGTGATGAAAGGTGCTCGGCTTGGTAGGAATTGCTCAATTGGGCAGAATGTGTTCATTGCTCAGAATACTGTTGTCGGAAATGGTGTAAAAGTGCAGAATAATGTTTCAATCTATGAAGGCGTGGTACTTGAAGACGATGTTTTTCTAGGGCCTTCAATGGTCTTCACGAATGTGAATAACCCGCGCAGCCATGTCAGCCGGAAGGATGAATATAAAACTACCCTGGTGAAACGGGGGGCGACAATTGGCGCAAACGCCACGATAGTCTGTGGGGCGACTTTGGGAGAATATGCTTTTGTCGGTGCTGGAGCAGTTGTTGCAGGAGATGTCCCCGCGTATGCCCTGGTGTATGGTGTTCCGGCGCGCGTGCGGGGCTGGATGTGCCAGTGTGGTGTCAAATTAGATTTTGAGAAATCGGGCAATGGAGAGATCTCCATTTGTGGGAATTGTGGGGCGGGCTACCACATAGATGGTCAAAAAGTGAGCAAGCGCGAATGACCCCAATACCTCTACTTGATTTAGCGGCCCAATACAGTGAAATCAAAATAGAAATTGATGCTGCCATTCAGCGGGTGCTCATTTCTGGCCATTTCATTTTGGGGAGGGAGGTGACAGCCCTGGAAGAGGGGGTGGCTGCATATTTGGGGGTAGGACATAGCATTGGGGTGGCTTCGGGAACCGATGCTCTGATTCTGGCGCTGCGGGCTTTGGATATCGGCCCCGACGATGAGGTACTTATCCCGGCGTATACTTTTTTCGCTACGGCTGGGGCCGTGCTGCATGTAGGGGCCAGGCCGGTTCTGGTGGATGTTGACCCGCGCACATACTGCATTGCTGTTGAGCAAATTAGCGAAAAGATCACCCCGGCCACAAAAGCCATCATTCCGGTACATCTTTACGGCCATCCGGCAGACATGGATGCTATAACGGCCATCGCCCGGGAACACGGATTGATGACCATTGAAGATAATGCTCAGGCTTTAGGCGCTAAATACCGGGGTCGAAAGACAGGCGCTTTCGGAGATGTGGCTTGTTTGAGCTTTTTCCCCAGCAAAAATTTGGGAGGTTATGGCGATGGGGGCATGGTCGTTACAGATGACTCTGCCCTTGCTGACAGAGTGCGAATGTTGCGCGCGCATGGTTGGAAGAAGAAGTATTTCCCTGAAATTCTGGGGTATAACAGTCGCCTGGATGCCTTGCAGGCGGCGATCTTGCGCGTCAAGCTGCCCTATTTGGATCGCTGGAATGAGCGGCGTAGAGAAATTGCGTCGGCCTATAATCGGGGGTTGTCCGCGATCTCGGCAATTTCTGCGCCCTGGGTGGCCTCTGGTGCTAGTCATGTTTATCATCTTTACATCATTCGCACCGCAAGGCGCGACGAACTTCAGCAAGCGCTCAAGCAAGCGGGTATTGCCTCAGGGATATATTATCCGCAGCCGCTGCACCTGACACAACCCTGTAAAGCGTTGGGGTACACAGAAGGCGATTTTCCTGATTCCGAAAAAGCCAGCCGCGAAACATTGGCTATCCCCATCTATCCTGAAATGACGGAAGAACAAATCCATTTCGTTCTAGCGACGCTGGAGAAGATTGCGTAAATTCATGAAGATTCCGATTACAAAACCATATTTTGATGAAGAAGAGTTTTCCCTAGTGCGGCAATCCCTTGAAACCGGCTGGGTTGTGCAAGGGCCTAGAGTAGCAGAGTTTGAAAGATTGCTCTCGAAATATTCAAAAATTCCTCATACTTTAGCCACGACTTCCTGTACTACGGCCCTACATCTTGGATTGGTTGCGCTGGGAATTGGCCCCGGAGATGAAGTCATCGTGCCGGCCTTTACTTTCGTGGCTACTGCAAATGTCATCGAGTATCAGAACGCGACGCCCATATTTTGTGATATTGATCCGCTCACTTTCAATATCGATGTTGCCCAACTCGAAAGCAAGATTACTGAGCGTACCAAGGCGGTCATGCCGGTTTCCCTGTTTGGTTTGAGCGCCGATATGGATCCCATTATCGAATTGGCGCGGCGCTATAATCTCTATGTTATCGAGGATGCGGCTTGTGCGGTGGGGGCTTGGTATAAGGGGCATCACGCCGGAGCGTTGGCGGATTTCGGCGCGCTTAGTTTTCACCCTCGTAAAGGCATCGTTACCGGAGAGGGGGGCATGGTGCTTACCAGCGATGAGCATTTGGCGGAGAAGATGCGCTCCTTGCGCGATCATGGCGCTACGGTGAGCGATTTGCAGCGCCATCATAGCCAAAAGAGTTACATCATGCCTGAGTACGATATGGTGGGGTTCAATTATCGCATGACCGATATTCAAGGCGCAGTAGGTGTTGCCCAGATGAGAAAGTTTAACTATATCATGGGAAAACGTAGTGAAATTGCTCGACGTTATGATGATGCGCTGGCCGAACTAAGTTGGCTTAGAACACCCTACACCCCTGATGCGTATGTGCATGGCTACCAGTCCTATGTGTGCCTATTTGCTCCTGAAGAACCGACAATGGATAATGTGGAAGAGTTGCACGCCCAACGCAATACTTTGATGGACCAATTGGAAGAAAAAGGCATCGCTACCCGTCAAGGAACGCAAGCTGTACACACCCTGGGTTATTATCGAGAAAAATATAGTTTGAGGCCGGAAGACTATCCAAATGCCTATATTGCCGATCGGCTAACCTTGGCCTTGCCGTTGTATGTTCAGTTTACGGATAACGAGCAGGCCTACACTGTGAAAAACCTAAAAGAGAAACGGGAAATGAGTCGCCGTAGGGTGTAAATGAACCATGAAAATATTAACCATTTTAGGCACTCGCCCTGAAATTATTCGTCTGAGCCGCGTGATCGAGAAGTTGGATCAGGTTAGCGAACATATCGTTGCGCATACTGGTCAGAATTATGATCCAAACCTGAATGAGGTTTTCTTTCAGCAGTTGGGGGTGCGCGCGCCGGATCATTACTTCGACGCTCGCGGTTCTTTGGGCGAGCAAATCGGGGTGATCCTGACCGAGACGGAAAAACTGCTCTTGCGTGCGCGCCCGGACAAGTTGTTGCTGCTGGGCGATACCAACAGCGCGCTTTCGGCGATTATTGCCAAGCGCATGGGTATTCCGGTGTACCATATGGAGGCGGGCAACCGCTGTTACGATGACCGCGTGCCCGAGGAAGTCAACCGGCGTATCATTGACCACAGCAGCGATATTCTGATGCCCTACACCGAGCGCAGTCGGCAGAATTTATTGCAGGAGGGCATTCCGGGACGGCGCATCTATGTGACCGGCAACCCGATTTTGGAAGTCATCGAGCATTATAGTGAGCAGATTGATTCTTCTCAGATCCTAAAAGAACTAGATATCTCCGCTGGCGAATATTTTCTCGTTACACTGCATCGCTCTGAAAATGTGGATAGCGAAGATCGTTTGCGGCAATTTGCCGGGGCGCTGGATCAACTTCAAAAACAGTACCAACTCCCGGTCATCATCAGTACGCACCCGCGCACGCGGTCTAAACTTGAAATGTTTGATGTCGCCGTCGCCAATCCAGCTATCCGCCTCTTGCCTCCATTCGGCTTTTTTGATTTTGTGGCGCTGGAAAAGAACGCTCTTTGTGTGCTATCTGACAGCGGCACCGTTCAGGAAGAGTGCGCGATTTTTCGTGTCCCCAATGTGACGCTGCGCGATGTGACCGAGCGCCCCGAAACATTGGAGTGTGGCAGCAATATGCTGAGCGGCGCAGACCCGGCCATGATCCAAAGCTGTGTGCAGGTTGTTCTTTCGCAACAGGTCAATTGGGAACCGCCTGCCGAGTATCTGGTTCGCAATGTCAGCCGCAGCGTGGTCAAAATTGTCACCGGGTTTCTCTATTCATGAGCGACAAACCGCCGCTGATTACCATCATCACCCCTGTGTATAATGGTGCAGAATATATCAAGCCGCTGATTGAGAGTGTTGCCGCTCAGGATTATCCGCATATTGAGCATCTCGTTATTGACGATGGTTCTAATGATGATGGCGCTACGGTTGCCGTTTTGGAGCAATATTCACATTTGCGCTGGTGGAGTCGTGAGAACCGTGGCCAATACCCCACTATGAATGAGGGGCTGAATGCCGCCGAGGGTGAGATTGTTTGTTTTATCAGCGCCGATGATTTGATGACACCAGGCGCGGTGCAGGCGGTTGTGGACAAGTTCCTTGCCCATCCCGAGCTTGATGGGGTGTATGGAAAAATGCTGTGGATGAGCGAGGATGGTTCGATACGATATGCGCAAGAGGTGATTACTCGAGGGCCATTATGGTTTCATCGTTATAAACCATTTATCTCCCATTGTTCCCTGTATATAAGAAAAGATACCATCGAAAGAAATAACCTATTATTTGATTCATCACTTCGATATTTGGGTGATTTTGATTGGATCAACCGAATCGCTGACGCATCCTTGAATATCAAATTCTTGGATAAGGTTTTATCGCAAGTGCGTTTTCATGAACAGCAAACCTCCCGCGTACATGCTGATGCTATTAAAGTGGAAAGTGAAATGATACATGAGCGGCATAGCATCAACCCGCAATTGGTAAAACGAATATTATTCATCCTTCACTGGATCACAATCATTCAAGCTGCATGGAGAGCCTTTCGCAGGGGGGGGATACGTGAAGTGCGCAGAATGGCTAATCTCCGAACGGTTCGTTCGTAAACCGAGGAAAAAATGAGCGCTCAACCCGTTATCACAATTTTCACGCCAACCTATAACAGGGCTAACACCCTGGTGCGGGTTTTTGACGCGCTTTGTTCGCAAACATTCCAAAAATTTGAATGGCTCATCATTGATGATGGCTCAACTGACAATACCGCAGCGCGTATTCAAGAATGGCAGCAACGGGCGGAATTTCCAATCCTTTATTACTGGCAAGAAAACCAGGGCAAGCATATTGCCCATAATCACGCCCTCACGAAGGCGCGCGGGAAATTTTTTCTCATTTTCGATTCGGATGATAGCATTGTTCCGCAGGCATTGGAAAGCTTATTGTCGGCGTGGGATTCAATCCCCGAATTGGAACGCGTTGGTTTTTGCGGCACGGCAGGATTGTGTGTTGATCAATTTGGTCGTATCGTTGGGAAGTCCTTACCTCAACCGGTGGTGGATGCCAGTTCCCTGAAAATGCGTTACGCGCATAGGGTCAGTCAGGAACACCTCAACCTGTATGTGACAGATATTTTGAAAGAGTTCCCATTTCCAGCTTTGGCGGTACCTTATCTACCAGAAGGAATTGTTTTAACGCAGATTGCCGAAAAATATAGAATTCGATACCTTAATATGCCTTTAAGAGTTTATTATGTCGAAACGGAATATGACCGGATAATGAATATTAATCCGAAATTATTGGCTCGCAGCCATTCATATTGGCACCAATTTATTCTGAATCGCGAAATTTCCTGGTTTCGTTATGCCCCGTTTTATTTTGTTCGATCCAGTATACACTATAGTCGGTTTTCACTGCATAATCAACAACGGCTAAAGGCGCAGTTTGATGGGTTAGATCATGGGTTGGCGCGGTTATTGTGGTTGCTTACATTTCCCTTTGGGATGATAGTTTTTTGGAAGGATCAACTTGCAAAATAACGGGGGCGGTGTGCAAAATATTGCGATCTTTAGCCCGTCGCTGTATATCGGTGGCGCGGAGCGGGCTGTGGTTAGTCTGGCAAATGGATTTTTGCGGCAAGGGAAAAGCGTGCATTTGCTCCTTGCCAGCGCGCGCGGCCCATTGCTGGATGAACTCGACCCAGGGATTGAAGTTGTCGATTTTGGGCAGCATAGAGTATTCGGCACCGTCGTCCCACTTTCCAGATTCTTGCGCAATCATCAGCGCCTGGATATTCTATTCTCTGTGCAAAATCATGCCAACCTAATTGCTTTAATTGCTCGGAGAATGGCCCGTGTCGAATTGCCCGTTGTTATCAATGAGCAGACGACCATGTCTATGCATTACGCTATGGAAGCAGGGTTAAAAAACCAGTTCATACCCAAATTGGCTCGCCTTTTATATCATCAGGCAGATGCGGTGGTTTGTATTTCTCAAGGCGTAGCGGATGACATCATCAAAATTACAAAAATTCCTCCCGAAAAAGTTTTTCGGATTTATAATCCTGTTTTACTGCCACCTCATGAGCTAGCGCAAAAAATTGACGCCCCATTTGCTCATGAATGGTTTTCTCCTGATATGCTGCCCGTATTGCTGGCTGTGGGACGCCTCAATGCGGCCAAAGATTATCCAACCTTGCTGCGGGCATTTGCATTGGCGCGTGAGAAGCGCGAGATGCGCTTACTCATACTGGGCGAAGGAGAGGAACGCAGTGCAATCGAGTCCTTGATTCGGGCATTGGGGTTAGAAACATCTGTGCAACTCCCCGGTTCTGTGGATAACCCCTATCCATATATGGCGCGTTGTTCGGCCTTTGTGCTCTCATCTAGCTTTGAGGGGCTTGGCAATGTATTGATCGAAGCCATGGCCTGTGGCGCTTCAATTGTTGCCACCGATTGTAAATATGGCCCGGCAGAAATTCTCGAGAATGGGCGCTACGGCGCTCTGGTTCCGGTTGGTGGTGTTCAAAAAATGGCTGAAGCGATTTTGGGAGCGCTTGACGGCAAGCTGGATGGCCGCGTTTTGCGTGAACGCGCCAGCGTTTTTTCACAGGAAAATGCTATTCAACAATACCTGGACCTCTTTCAGGCATTGCATCGTAAGATTCGCTTTATTGGTCGAAAAAAATCAAAAGGTACTCATAATGGCAATAAATAACACATCGCCTCGTTTTAAATTTGGGAAAAATTGGGGTAATTTTATTAGAAAACTGTCTGCTGTGCAAATTCAGGAGGCAGAACAGTCGTTAATCAATGCTTTGGGGGTTTCTTCGTTTGCAGGGAAAAAATTTCTGGATGTCGGTTCCGGGAGTGGTTTGTTTTCTTTAGCGGCCATGCGATTGAATGCTGAGCGGGTGCATTCTTTTGACTATGACTCCGATAGCGTTGCCTGCGCGCGGGAATTAAAGCGCAGATATTTTCCTGACGATCCTCGCTGGATGATTGAACAAGGCGATGCGCTGGATACGCCCTATGTTGAATCGCTGGGCGAATGGGATATTGTCTATTCCTGGGGCGTTTTGCATCATACCGGTGATATGTACCTGGCTTTAGATAATGCGGCCCAATTGGTCAAAGCTTCGGGTAGGTTGTTTATTGCCATTTACAACGATCAGGGTCGCAAGAGCGAGGCCTGGACGAGTATAAAGAAATTCTACAGTAAATCGCCGCTGATTATCCAATGGTTAATGGCAAGCGGTTATTTTTTGTTCCTGGGTTCTATGGCATTTATTCGCGATACACTTTTCTTGCGCCCCCTGGCTACATTTCGAAATTATCACTCCCTTCGTGGAATGAACTTTTGGACCGATGTTGTCGATTGGATTGGCGGCTATCCGTTTGAAGTCGCCTCGCCGGAGAAGATATTTGAGTTTTATCGCCAAAGGGGCTTTGTGCTAACCTATCTGAAGACTGTGCAGGGTAAGCTAGGAAATAATGAATTTGTTTTTTTTAAGCAAGACTGAATTAAGTGTACTCTTGAAATATTTTTAACTATGGTGTCATTGCGAACCTCGCAGGGGTGAAGCAATCTCCTCCACAGGGATTTCCAGATACCCTGGAAAATTCTGCAAAGCGTTTTTGGTGTCTATGTTAAATTCCAAAATCAATCTATCCATTCTGGTGCGATCCATGGGAAGCGGTGGAGCCGAGCGGCAGCTCATCGAATTGGTCAGAAGGCTGGATACTCAGTGCTTTAATATTGTCATTTTGCTCTTTTATGCCGAGGGCGAATTGCTGTCCATGCTCGCCGATATTGAACATATTCAAATCATTAACCTGATAAAAAGATCGCGCTGGGATTTTTTCGGGTTTGTAAAAGCCCTCGTTCGGCAGATAGTTGAAACCCAATCGGATATTCTATATGGCTATTTGGATGTCCCCAATATTTTTGCAGTTCTGGCTGGAAAAATCGCGCGAATAAAAGTTGTATATGGCGTCAGATCAACCCATGTCGATTTTGCACGCTACGACTGGACTGCGGGTATTGTCTATCGTGTAGAGGCGCTATTATCGCGGTTTGCCGATAGCATTATTGTCAATTCCCAAACTGGATTATCCTATCACGGCCGGCATGGCTTCGCAATTGATAAAATGTGCATCATACCAAACGGAATTGATACAAAGCACTTCCGCCGAGACCCCATATTGCGAAAAGAAATGCGTTTGAAGTGGGGCATTTCCGAACAACATACGCTGATCGGTCTGGTGGCACGACTTGATCCGATGAAAGACCACACCACATTTTTACGCATGGCCGCCATACTGCAAGATCGGTTTCTACACACTCGATTTGTATGCGTAGGAGATGGGCCGGATGCGTATTTGCACGAATTGCTGGAACTGGCTGAGGCCCTGTCTTTGGGCGAGAAATTAGTTTGGGGCGGGCCTCATTTTGAGATGCCCGCCGTCTACAGTGCTTTGGATATATTTGTATCATCATCTTACGGTGAAGGTTTTTCGAATGTAATTGGCGAGGCGATGGCGTGTGAAACACCTTGTGTCGTCACAAATGTTGGTGATTCGGCGCGCATCGTCGGCGAGACGGGTCGTATCGTTGCACCGAAGGCACCTGCAGGTTTGGCGGAAGCCGTGTCGGAGCTTTTGCAGCTATCCGCTGATTCACGCTTTGAGCTGGGGCGACAGGCCAGGGTGAGGATACAAAAATATTATTCGGTTGAAAAAATGGTCGCGTCTACGGAAGAGCTTTTTGAAGAACTTGTCAGAAACACTGGATAAAAAAATTGCCCAAAATCAAGCTGCTACACCTCATCACCACCCTTGACGTGGGCGGCTCGGAGATGATGCTCTACCGCTTGCTGAAGAGCATTAATGTTGACCGCTTCGAAAACCGCGTAATTTCACTTGTTTCGCCTGGGGATGTGGGCACGTTGATTGCTGCGCTAAAAATTCCTGTCGAATCCCTGTATATGCCACGTGGGCGGCCTACACTGCGGGGATTTTTTCAATTAATCCGCCAAATAAAAGCGTACCAACCTGCTGTGCTGCAAACCTGGCTTTACCATGCCGATTTGCTGGGTTTACTCGCCGGGAAGGTGGCAGGTGTGAAGAATATTCTTTGGAATGTGCGCTCATCGAATATGGACATGTCCGAGTATCGCCGACTCTCCGGGTGGACGTTGCGGGCTTGCTCGGGGTTGGCTGCCCTGCCCCGGGGCGTAGTCATCAACTCGCGGGCCGGACTCCGCTACCACAAATCGATTGGGTATCATCCCCGGCGTTGGGAACTGATCCCCAACGGGGTTGACACAAAGCTCTTTCGGCCTCAACCATCCGCCCGGCAAATGTTATTGACCGAGCTTGGCCTCGCCAATGATGTGCTTCTGATTGGATATGTTGCCCGCTTTGATCCCATGAAAGACCACGCCACATTTTTGCAGGCTGCGCGCGAGTTTGTGAATGCAGGATATAATCCACACTTTGTGCTATGCGGAGCGGATATGATCGGGTCGAATAATGCGCTGGCCTCTATGATCGACGCCTTTGACATCCGGGAGCGAATTTCGCTGCTAGGCCCCCGGCGAGATATTGCCAATCTGACCGCGGCTTTTGACCTGGCAACTTCTTCTTCCTTGACAGAAGGGTTTCCGAATACAATTGCCGAGGCGATGTCATGTGGCGTGCCTTGCGTTGTCACCAATGTTGGCGACGCGGCTGAAATTGTTGCCGAAACGGGCGTGGTTATTCCCCCGCAGAATGCTGCTCAACTGGCTGCCGCCTGGGCCGAAATCGTCGCTGCTGGCGAGGCTCACAGACAACAATTAGGTCGGTTGGCTCGCCAGAGAATTGTGGCAGAATACAGTCAGGAGAAAATGATCCAGGCGTATGAGGAGTTGTATGGGCAGTATGGGGGTACTGCCAATTAATTATGTGTGGAATTACCGGATTCTGGGATCGTACAAACAGCACTGCACAGGCTGAACTTGAGAATAGCGTTCAGCAAATGACGGCTAAAATCTATCATCGCGGGCCAGATGCGGGTGGAGCCTGGTGTCGGGCGCAAGATGGTATTGCATTGGGTTTCCGCCGTCTGGCGATCCTGGACCTTTCTCCGATGGGGCACCAGCCCATGCACTCGGCATCTGGACGTTATGTGATCGTTTATAACGGGGAAGTATATAATTTCGCCGAGATGCGCACCGAACTGGATGCCTGTGGCGCGTCTTTTCGCGGTACATCCGATACCGAAGTGATGCTCGCCGCAATTGAAGCCTGGGGGCTGGAAACAGCTTTGCAACGCTTTAACGGCATGTTTGCCATAGCCTTGTGGGACCGTGCCGAAAAACGCCTCACGCTGGCGCGTGACCGCATGGGCATCAAACCGTTGTATTATGGTTGGTTCGGGAATACGCTTTTATTTGGTTCGGAGTTGAAGGCATTGCGCGCCCACCCTTCATTCCGCGAGGAAATTAATCGCGATGCCCTGGCTTTATACTTGCGCCATAATTATGTGCCCGCGCCTTTTAGCATTTATCAGGGAATTTTCAAGCTGCCTGCGGGGTCTTATTTGACTCTTCAGCACGCTTCTTCGCCGCGGGAGTTTGAACCTCAACCTTACTGGCAAATCCGTCAGGTTGTCGAAGATGGTCTTGCCAACCCCTTTGAGGGCAGCGAGCAAGAAGCGCTGGATGCCCTCGACGCTATGCTGCGCCGCTCGGTAGGTTTGCGCATGGTGGCCGACGTTCCCCTGGGGGCCTTTCTTTCCGGAGGCATCGATTCGTCAACCATTGTCGCGTTGATGCAATCCCAAAGCAGTATTCCGGTAAAGACATTCACGATTGGATTTCACGAACAAGGCTTTGATGAGGCGCGCTATGCCCGGCAAGTTGCCGCGCATCTTGGCACTGAACATACTGAGCTTTATGTTACCCCCGAGGAGACACGTCAGGTTATTCCTTTGCTCCCCGCGCTCTATGATGAACCCTTTGCCGATTCGTCCCAAATCCCCACGTATCTGGTCTCAAAGTTGGCGCGCCAACATGTGACCGTCAGCCTGTCGGGGGATGGCGGGGATGAGTTGTTTGGTGGCTATAATCGCTATTTTATGACTAATGCTATCTGGCGGCGTATTGGCTGGCTGCCGTTCTCGGTCCGCAGGTTGCTTTCGCGGGCGATGTTGTCTGTCCCAACCACGGCCTGGTATGGCATTTTTCGTATGTTCGGGCACATGATGGGCGAGTTCGAAAATTTACCTAATCCGGCTGATAAAGCCCAAAAATTAGCCGAGGTGATTTCAATCCCCAACCAAGAAGCCGTGTATTTGGATCTGGTTTCTCATTGGAAAAAACCCACCGATATTGTGATTGGCGCTCAAGAACCAGCTACATTATTGCGAAATCGTTCGGCGTGGGCGAAAGTGCCTACCTTTACCGAGCAGATGATGTACCTGGATATGATGACCTATTTGCCGGACGACATCCTGGTCAAGGTGGATCGCGCCAGTATGGGGGTGAGCCTGGAAGCCCGCGCTCCCTTCCTGGACGATCATGAAGTCATTGAATTTGTGGCCGGGTTGCCCTTAGGGATGAAAGTGCGCGGCAATGAGGGGAAGTGGATTCTTCGGCAACTCTTATATCGCTATGTGCCCCGTACGATGCTCGAACGCCCCAAAATGGGTTTTGGCGTTCCAATTGATCAATGGCTGCGCGGCCCATTACGCGGTTGGGCTGAAGATTATTTGAGCGAAGAGCGTTTGCGGCGCGATGGCTATTTAAATCCAGCCCCCATTCGGCAAAAATGGCAGGAACATCTCGCTGGTCAACGGAACTGGCAATACTATTTGTGGGATATATTGATGTTCCAGGCCTGGCTTGATTGATACAATAAATATGTCTAATACGCAAGATATGCAATTGAACAAGCGGGCAGACCCATTGCAGCGTATCCAGCTACGTTGGTTGTTGACAACTGCTGCTATTTTCCATGTCGTCATGGTTGGATTTATTCTCTGGATTGGGAATACGCAATGGATTCCAGGGTTATTTACCAGTCAGGGGGTGGGCACGTTTAACATTGATAATATTCCGTATATTCAACAAATAGAGGCTTTAACTCGCGCGATTTATCGCCAGGGTTTTACGCCTTTTTTCTCGATACCCATTGAGTTGCATATCAAAATCTACACCTTATCTTATGTGCTGCTTAGCCCGGCATTTGGTTTTTCGATTCTTGGCGCTGAAGTTGTGAATTTGTTTTACTATCTGGCGACCCTCTTCCTGGTGTATGCGTTGGCGAAAGAGATATTCAACCATCCAGCGGGAATGATTGCGGCCAGCATCGTCGGGTTATGGCCGTCGTATGTGATTCACACAACGCAGTTATTAAAAACCCCTTTGTTTATCACCAGCACTTTAACAGTGGTCGTGGCAACGGTTTATTGCTATCGGCGCAAACTTTCGCCAAAAATCATTGTTATGAGCGCTGGATTCTATCTGATTTCAGTGTTGATACTGACATCAATGCTGGAAAATAGCGGGCGCAAACCGCTGACGGATGCGATTATTGCGATTAGTTTGCTGGGGATCATTTTTCAGAAGGCTTATCAATTATTTCCCAAAATCAAGAAAATATTGACTTCCCTATTGTGGCTTGTGGCGATAGCCTTTATTCTGATGGTGGTTCTTCCGGAATATTTTCCTGGCTTTCAGCGTGGTTTATACGATCAGCTCAATTCAGTCGCTGAGGAACTTGGCAGCGCCCGCGAACGGTTTATTACTTTTTACCCATCAGCGGGATCAAATATGGATACGCATTACAGTATCCATGATCTCGAGAGCTTGATCCGCTATTTGCCCCGTGCGGCGTTTGTTGGCTTTTTGGCGCCGTTTCCCAATATGTGGTTTGAGCAGGGCAATATTGGAGTTTCGCCACGCGTGTTGAGCGGCATAGAAACCCTGCTGATGTATGCGGTGTATGCGATAGCCGTGATCGGAGTTTGGCACGCGCGGCGGAAATCCGCTGCATGGTATCTGGCGATAATTGCTTCCATCAGCCTGGTAACGCTGGGCGCTGTTGTGGTCAATATGGGCGCTTTATTCCGAATGCGTTATGCCTATTGGATGATCCTTATTACGCTGGGAGCCGGTGGCTTTCACCATATCGTATGGCCGGGGTTGCGAGTTTTAGGAGCAAATTTCTCGGGGGGTGTTAAACAAATCATCATGAGTGATTTTTCAGTACATTCGCCGATTTTGTTGGTCGCCAATTGGGATTGGGTTCTTTATAATTTCCGTTTGCCGCTGGCCCGCGAACTTGAAGCGAATGGGCAAAATGTCATTCTGGTTTGCCCGCCTGGTCGTTATTCCGATCAGATTTTGGCCGCGGGCTTCAAGTGGCGTCCCTGGAATTTGAGCCGCCGCAATATATATCCCTGGCGGGAACTCGTTTCGGTTGTTGAGCTTTATAAAATTTATCGCGATTTGCGTCCGGTCGCAGTTCATCACTTTACGATTAAACCCATTCTATACGGCTCGTTGGCGGCGCGTTTTGCTCAAATCACAACCGTGATCAATAATTTTACCGGTTTAGGCTATTTATTCAGTGACGCTCGTAAGGCTGTTTGGCTGCGCCGGATTGTTCTTCCGGTTTTGAAGCGCGCTTTGCGCGGAAAGGGTTTTCACACCGCGTTCCAAAATATTCAGGATCGAGATCACCTGATCAGGCTTGGGATTGTGTCGGAAGACGATACCACGCTCATCCCTGGGAGTGGTGTTAATTTGACAGATTATCAACCCGCGAGCCGGCAAACAGAAAGTGAGAACGCTCCGGTAATATTTATGGCCGCGCGTTTGCTTTGGGATAAAGGGTTGGATATGTTTGTCAAAGCTGCCCGTGAGATAAAAGCCAGGGGCATTCCGGCGCGTTTTGTGTTGGCGGGCGCCCCCGATGCTGGAAATCTTGCCAGTATTACTGAGAAAACCCTGCAAGAATGGCGGGTGGAGGGAGTGGTTGAGCTGCTGGGTCATCGTAGCGACATCCCTGAATTATTGCAGCAAGCCGATATCGCGGTTTTGCCCAGCTTCCATGAAGGTGTGCCACTCTTTCTTCTGGAGGCAGCCGCTACAGGTCTGCCGATCGTTGCTTCCAACATCGAAGGTTGTCGTATGGTTGTGGAAGAAGGCAAGAACGGTTTTCTGATTGAGAAAGGTGACGCGGCCGCGTTTACCAATGCGCTGGCTGCATTACTGACCGATCCAACTTTGCGCCAACAGATGGGGCGTGCGAGCCGCCGGATTGCAGAAAATCGATTCGATCAGAAGGCAATTATGGCGCAGTATATTCATCTCTATCGCAAATTGAATCTTTTGCATGGCGCTTCGGCGAAAAGTTTACCGATTTTGTTAGTGGCAAATTGGGATTGGGTGCTCTATAATTTTCGTTTGCCGCTGGCGCGCGCCTTAGTTGAACATGGTCTCAATATCATCCTCGTTTGCCCGCCCGGCAAGTATACGGAAGAATTGCAAGTGATGGGCTTTACCTGGCAAGCCTGGAATCTTAATCGGCGCAGTATTTACCCCTGGCGAGAGCTTGGGGCTATCATTGATTTATATAAGCTTTATCGCCAATTACGCCCGGCTGCAGTGCATCATTTTACAATTAAGCCCATTCTTTATGGTTCTCTGGCCGCCCGCGCGGCCCAGGGAACCGTTGTGATCAATAATTTCACCGGGTTGGGTTATCTGTTTAGCGAAGCTCAGAGAGCAAAAATATTGCGGCGCATTGTGCTGCCCGTATTGCGGCGGGCCTTGCGCGGCGAAGGTTTTCATACCGCATTCCAGAATCAGCATGATTTGGCACATCTGGTATCCCTGGAAGTGGTTTCCAAAGAAAAGACCACGCTTATTCCCGGAACCGGCGTAAATCTTTCGGATTATCAACCGGCCTTGAATGGCAAAGCCGCTGACGAAACGCCGATTGTAATTATGGCAGCCAGATTATTATGGGATAAAGGTCTGGCGGAGTTTGTTGAAGCGGCGCGCATAATTAAGGCGAATAATATTCCTGCACGTTTCTGGCTGGCAGGCGCTCCTGATAAGGGCAACCCCGATAGTGTCCCCGCGCAAATTCTGGAAGAATGGCGCGCAGAAGGCATCGTTGAGGTGTTGGGACATCGCAGTGATATTTCAGAATTGCTGCAATTGGCAGATATTGCTGTGCTGCCGAGCAGTTATAATGAGGGGGTGCCGCTCTTTCTCTTAGAAGCGGCTGCCACCGGATTACCTCTCATTGCATCGGATATTGAGGGGTGCCGCATGGTTATTGAAAGCGATTTGAATGGTTTCCTGATTCCTCAGGCCGATGCCAGCAGTCTGGCTGAAGCATTGACAACGCTGCTCACCAATGCTGATTTGCGCCAGAAAATGGGGCAGGCGAGCCGCAAAGTGGCTGAGGAGCGTTTTGACCAACAGATGATCCTGACCCGCTATATCGATTTGTATCGTAAAATGGGGCTTGTTACCTAACCGTAGTAGTTGTCCACAATTTTCGGGCTGTTTAAGTAGGAGAAATGGAATGCAGTGGTTGGTATTTGTCATCGCGTTACTGGCTAGTGTGATTTTGGTGCCGGTTGTTCGAGTGGTTGCTCGACGACTGGGCAAAGTTGCCCAACCGCGCGGCGACCGCTGGCACAGCCTGCCAACGCCCTATCTTGGCGGTGTGGCAATTTTTGTCGCCTTTGCCATTGCGCTTATCTTTTCTGGTCGCTGGGGTAGTTTGCCATTGGGTTTGTTGATTGGCGCCGGGGTTGCGTTTCTTGTGGGCGTAATTGATGATTTTTTCAATCTATCGCCACAGACCAAATTAGTGGGCCTGTTTTTAGCAGCTTCTGCGGTAATTTTTTCCGGAAATATTACCTATTTCTTCCCCTGGCTGATCGCCAATATCGCCATTTCATTTATCTGGATGGTGGGCATCGCCAACGCGCTGAATTTGCTGGACAATATGGATGGCCTGTCGAGCGGAACCGCCCTTCTGGTAGCCGGATTTATGGCCTATTTCTTCTGGCGGCATGGAAATGACGACAATCTCGTGATTGCATTAGCCATCGCGGGCGCCACATTGGGATTTTTTATCTATAATTTCCCCCCGGCTTCAATTTTTATGGGGGATGGTGGCAGCCTTTTCCTGGGGTTGACGCTGGCTGCCCTGGCAATTTCGCGCGAAGATCAGGCTTCCAATGTGTTGGCCGTTATCAGTGTGCCTACGCTGATTTTCTTGCTGCCAATTCTGGATACGGCTATGGTTGCTGTCACGCGGCTGCTGCGGGGGCAATCCCCGACCCAGGGTGGGCGCGACCACACCTCGCATCGGCTGGTCTCCCTGGGGTTGAGCGAACGCCAGACGTTGTTGATCCTCATGGGGGTTGCGCTTTTCACCGGGCTTTCAGCCGTCATCATTGAATCGCTCTCGTATAATTTAAGCCTGATTCTTATTCCCCTGGTAATACTGATTTTAACCCTGCTCTCGGCATATTTGGGACAACTTAAAGTTGTGGATGTCGATCGCTCACAACAAGGCAATTTTTTGACCAATTGGATGGTAGAACTTACCTACCGACGCCGTGTTTTGGAAGTTGTGTTGGATTTTTTCCTGATCGCCTTTGCTTATTATTTAGCATTTCTTGCGCGTGTGGGTATGCCGTTGAGCAGTTATTATGTGGCGCGGTATTTACAAACATTGCCCTTGACAGTTTCAGCGACATTTGTAGCCTTTTTTGTTTTTGGCGTATACCGCGGGGTGTGGAGTTTTGTCAGCATTGAAGACGCCTTTCGGATTATTCGAGCCAATTTTATTGGCGTGATTCTCACCGGAGGGTTGGTTTGGGGCGTATACGGCCTGGAGCGCCATACAGTGTGGGTCTTGTTTATCTATTTTCTTTTGCTGGTTTTCCTGATGGTCGCCTCGCGTTTTTCATTCCGCCTGATGGATCGAATTACCCGCCCGATGCATGCCAGTGATGATATGCCGATTTTTATTTACGGGGCTGGCGCTGCCGGAGAATTGACGCTGCGCGAATGCCAGCAAAACCAGAACCTTAGTTATCACCCCTTGGGGTTTATTGATGATGACCCTCTCAAGCGGGGTCGCAGCATTCATGGCCTCGATGTTTTTGGCGGTCTGCCCGAATTAGAGCAATTGATTGATCGGCATGGCATTCAGGGCGTATTGATTACATCGGGCTCGATCTTCGAGAGCGAGAGAGCCGATCGGGTGCTTGAGATTTGCAAGCGCAAAGGCGTTTGGGTGCGGCGCTTGCGTTTTGAATTTGAAGAATTTAAATAGCAGCGAGATCATTGCATTGGATACAAAAAAGAGCGGTGTGCCTGGCACGCCGCTCTTTTTTTTTTGGCGAATTTTCAGGCCTGTTGCAAACGATCTTTTGCGGCACGTTTTTGCATTTGATCGCGCAATGTTTGGATATCACCATCGATAAAGAATAGCGCGCCCAGATAGAACAGGAAGCACAGAAGCCAGGCTGTGATGCATATCGACAGGATCGCCGTTTGCAGGTTGGTAGCATCGGCGATAATGCCTGCCAGTAGTGGAGCAAACGCTGCGCCGCCGTTTTCGATGAAATATTCCACGGCCTGGGCAGTGCTGCGCACTTCAGGAACGGTGACATCGTACACTGTCGAGATTACATTGGGCGAGGAAAGCGGCATGAAAATCGCCGTCAACAGCATTAAGACCAGGAAGGTGTTGCGGGCATCAATCGGGGTTTGGATCGCAAGGAACAGGAACAACGCCCCTAGCAGCACACCCGCACTGGAGACCAGAATCCGCCCCTTTCGAGTGCGTTTGAAGGCCGCATCCCCTGCCGCCCCGCCGACGAAGTAGCCCGCTGCCAGCACCAAAATCACCGGCGCCATCGTGAACAGGATCGCGTCCCCATCGTAACCACGCTCTTTTTCGAGGTAGTCAAAAAAGAAATAAGTAATCACATTCCAGGGGAAAACCCCGGCGAAGCCTTGTAAGAAGACAAACCACATGGTGCGTTTCTTGAACACTTCTTTGGCCTCCGCCCACGAGAAGCGGAATTGGGTCATTTCTTCTATATCGGCAAATTCAGGTTCGGCTTTGCCGCGTGGCATTTCTTTTACGAAGAAAAAGATTAATATTGCCAGCAGCAGCCCCAGTCCGCCAGTGATATAAAAAACATTGCGCCATCCCAGGCCGGGGGCCACCATCAGAGCCAGTACCATGCCAATCAGGTAGCCAATCGGTTGCGCCAGTTGCAGCACTCCGTAGACTTTGCCGCGCATGTTGGGGCCGAAATAATCCGCAATCAGGGTATAAATCCCCGGGTACGATGAATCGTCCACGCCAGTGGATGCGCGCGTTGCCACAAATACTGGGAATGTTCGGGCGATGGCGCTCAGCCAGGTAGTTGCTCCCCAAATGAAAGATGCTAGCGCCAGTAGTTTAGCGCGGGCGAAGCGGTCGTAAAGGTAGCCCCAAATCGGGTATAGAATTGTGCCTACGACCAATGCTCCAGTGATAATCATGCCAAACTGCGTGTTGTTGATCTTGAACTCAGCGCTAATCTGCGATTTCAGCGGCCCGATCAGCAGTTTATCGGTTTGGTGCAGCAGCATGAAGAAGAAGAAAATGACAACAACGAACCAGCGATAGGATTTTTTAGTTTTCATTGCGATCCTTTATTCAGTTTTCCTAAATACCCCACAGCTTGCTGCGGGGATATGAATTTTAGGGTTTTGCTTCTTTGTTGGCGACGAATTCACAGATTTTTAGATAATGCGATCTTTGCGGAAATAGCAACATCATAACATAATATTAAGACTGTATTGTTGAGAATCAGCCGGATTTGACAGATTTTTTTGCAATTAGCGGGTTTCAACAGGGAGCGAAAAATAGAAAGTTGCTCCCTGGCCCAATTCGCTTTCGGCCCACACGCGCCCCCCGTGACGATGAATTACGCGCCGGACGGTCGCCAGTCCAATGCCGGTTCCATCAAATTCATCGCGTTGGTGCAGCCGTTGGAATACGCCAAACAACTTGTCGGCATATTGCGGGTCAAAGCCAACACCATTATCGCGGATGTAAAAGTGATAGAACTCCCCGGTTTCGTCCATATCTTTGCTGATTTCAATGTGTGCATTTTCGGCCAATCCAGTGTATTTCACAGCATTGGCGATCAGATTGCCCCACACCACGCCCATCAGCGCCGGGTCGGCCTGAACTACCGGCATGGAGGCGATTTGCCAATCAATCACGCGATCCTCGTCTGTGATTTCAATCTCTTCAACCAGTTTTTCGATCAAAGAGCTAAAATCTACCGCGCGCAATTCCATCTCGGCGCGCGAAGTGCGCGAAAATTTGAGCAGATCATCAATCAGCTGGCTCATGCGGTCACTGGATGCGGCAATATTATTGAGAAAGCGCAACGATGTTTTATCCATATCTTCATGATCGCGATCGAGCAATAATTGGGTAAACGCGTTGATATGACGCAGTGGAGCGCGCAAGTCGTGTGATACAGAATAGGAAAAAGATTCCAGTTCCTGATTGGCTTCCTGAAGTTGCAGGGTAGTTATTTCCAGAATCCGATTGGAAGTTTGCACGTCTTCGAGTAAATTGCTCATTGCGCTGTTGAGTTGTTCAACTTCTGTGACGCGCAATTCTAATTCGGCTGTGCGTTGCGTCACACGTTGTTCAAGCTCGTTGGTCAGATTCTGATAATCTTGCAATAAGCGCGTGTTTTCAATCGCGGCGGCGGCATGAGTACATAAACTTTGTGCCAATTGAATCTCGTCCTGGGTATATTCGCGGAAGGTAGTTTCTTCGTAAACTTCTATTAACCCTGAGATGCGCTGGCCGGTAATCAGCGGCAACATTAACATTGAGGTGATTTCATCTTTTTGCATATAAATGCGTTCACCGGGGTCCAGCATGGGATCATTTAAACTCAGACTGGACGGCTGGCCGGTTTCAAGCACTTGTCGCGTGGCTGGATAATCTTTCAGGTTGTATCTGGTTCCTTTTTTTTCTGTGAGTTCCGGGAACTCCCGGCTGTAATCGAGCAGCGTTTCAATATAATCTTGTTCTGGATACCACAAAGAGATTGAGCAACCGCTGGGCGAAAGTGCGTTGCTAAGAATGGATGCAATTTGCTGGAGTACATCATCGAGGGTGAGCGCTGAGCCAATCACCTGGCTGGCCTGATATAAGATAGATAGCTCGGAATTGCGTTGGCTGAGCGCCTTTGCGCTTTCCTGGGCATGGGCAAAGGACTTCGCCCTGGCGATTGCCAGCGCAATTTGGGCGGCCACTTGTTCGCCGCGGGTGATTTCTTCATCGGTGAAGATATGGCCGATTTCAAAACCAATGATTGCTGCCCCCAGTTTTTGTTCATTTACAATCAGCGGCAGCCCCATCGCTGCACGTGGTGGAAATTGCGCCGCGATGGCCGGATCAACATAGGACGAATTGCGTGTATCTTCGGCGATCAGCGTATTCTCTGCTTGCAACACTGCGGCAGTCATGGTTTGCTGCCCTTTGATCGCTTTCATGCTCGGATTGGTTTCCCTCATTTTTTGGTAGGCTGCTACGGGTTGAGTCGTTTGCGTTTCTTCATCCCACAGCGCAAGATAGCAGCCATCCGCGCCAAAAAGCTCTCCCAGATGAAAGGCCAGCGCCTGTAGCATATCGTTAAAATTACTCACTCCGGCGGCAATGATGGCGATATTATTAAGTTGTCGTAGATAATTGGATTGCGAAATTAGCGATTGCTCTTTTTCTACATGAGCGCTAATGTCAACCGCCATAATCTGGACGGCTTGTTCATCATCAAGGTGTTGGACTTCCTGCGTGATTTCAACCGGAATGACGTTGCCATCCAGGCGGATAAATTCGCTCCGGACTGGATGGCCCCCACTCTGCCCGCGGTTTTCTATGGACAGCCAATTCTCGGGAGAGGCGATCGTATGAATATGTTTTCCAATCAAATCTTGACGGCCTGTTGCCCCCAGTAATTGAATGGCGGCCGGATTGGCAAAGTAGATTTCATGATTTTTATGCAAAATAATCGCATAGGGCGCTGTATCGGCAAGTGTCCGATAGCGCGCTTCGCTTACGAGTAGCGCGGCTTCCGTTTGCTTTCGCAGCGCCAGTTCTTTCTCAAATTCTTTGGTTTGGCGTTGGTGTTTTTTTCTGATTTGCATATTCCAGGGTAGTTTTATCATTTTGCGCTGACTCGATTGCGTCCGGCTTGTTTGGCTTGATACAGGGCTTGATCGGCTCTGTCGATTAATTGGTCAATCGTCGTATCGGTTTCAAAATTGGATGTAGCAATGCCAACGCTGATGGTCAATTTGACCGGCCCAATCTCGGTTTGGATTGGAGTCTTGTCTACCGCTTTGCGCAACCGCTCTCCGGCGTTTCGGGCGCTTTCGGGTGGGGTTTCTGGCATCAAGATGACAAATTCTTCGCCCCCATAGCGCCCCAGAATATCGGGTAAGCGAATTTTCTTTTGCAGCCGTTGCACCAATTCAATCAATACCTGATCGCCAATGGTGTGTCCATGCCGGTCATTAATGTGCTTAAAGTGATCCAGATCAATCATTAAAACCGTCAGATCATGTTGATAGCGTTTGGATTGCTGAAACAGGCGCTCGGCCTGGCCGAATAAGTGACGGCGATTAAGCGCGCCGGTGAGTGAATCGGTATTCGCCTGTTTGCGTAACTCATCCTCGGCCATTTTGCGATCACTAATATCATAAAACATAATGATATGGCCTTCAATCGCCTCCTGCCCTTTCTGGATATTTGTGGACTGCAATTCGTACCACCGCCCCGGATGGATTTGTAATTCGACGATTGTGCCCGGCGAATCAATAATTTTCTGGATGGATGTTTGGTGATCTGGAAATAAGTTAAAAATATTCTTGCCAAGCGCAAATGAAGACCGTGCGCCTGAGTACGATTCCGCCGCAAGATTCATGTCCAGAATATGCTTGCGTTCATCGGTGATAATTACACCACTTTGAACATGCTTGAAGAATAAATGATACGCCACCGGGACAACGTCCAAAAAATGGTAGAGTTTCATCAAGATGAAAAATATCGCGCCCGTAAGTACGAAGCTGAGCGGTGTCGGGTCATAAGGCGCTATCGGGTTGCTGTTGCTAATATATAGTGCATTCGGCGTCAGAATTAAGATAATCACCAGTGTCAAAGGGATAATTTGCCAGCGATATTTTCTGGGCATCCGCAACATGCCGCGAATCAAAATCAAAACCCCAGTCATGACGATAATATACGCATACGACGTCCAGAGGTAAAACCCAGCCCCATATGTTTTTCGAAAAAGCAGCAGGCCTTCCTGGACGACAAATTCATAATCCAGATAAAACCAATTATGCCAGGGAAAAGTGAGAATCAGTACATAACTCACAATCGGAATAATGCTCAATCCGGCAATTGATTTTTTGTTCACCCACTGGTCAAACTGTGTATAGCTGGCAACAAATAATAGCCAGAACATACTGGTAGTAATAATCCCCAAATACTCTACCCGTATCATCAGAATCTTTATCAACGTATTTCGATGAAAAAAGCCAATCAGGTGGCCGAAAGCCCAAATTCCCGTGCTCAAAGTCAACAGGCTAAAATAGCGAGAGCCGCGTACCGAACGCGTGCCCCAGGCAAAAATACTCAATCCAATCGCCGTGAGTACCGATGCTGTGTATAGAAAAGCGTATGGGGTAAATTGCCAGTTATCCATTTGATGCCATAGTCCCACGCATGATTTTCAGGAGTGGCCGGAGTAGCTTTAGGGAGCATATCCCCCCCTGTGTGCATTGCATTGCGCCAATCCCAAAGTACTGGAAATGTTTAGATAATTGTAGCAGAAGTTTGCCCTGCTGGTAAAATTGCATTTATGGAAATATTAATCATTATTGGCGGCGGATTGGCTGGCAGTGAAGCTGCCTGGCAGGCGGCTCAACGCGGTGTGCGCGTAAAAATATACGAGATGCGCCCCAGGCTCGAAACGGGTGCCCATACCGGGGGCGACCTTGCGGAGTTGGTTTGTTCCAACTCCCTGGGATCAAATCTGGACGACCGCGCTCCGGGCCTGCTGAAAAATGAACTTCGCCGCATGAATTCATTACTCATCGCCTGCGCCGATGAGACCGCAGTTCCCGCGGGCGGCGCGCTGGCCGTAGACCGCGATCAGTTTGCCGCGTTGGTAACACAGCGGTTGGCTCAACATAAAAATATTGAAATCATCCGTGAAGAAGTCAAATGGATCCCTGAACAACCAACTATTATTGCTTCTGGCCCACTGACTTCTGATCGCTTCTCGGCGGCGCTGACGGCGCTCACCGGGCAGGAACACCTATATTTCTTTGATGCGATTGCCCCTATCGTTGCCCTCGATTCGATCAATATGGATATCGCCTACCGCGCCTCGCGCTATGGACGTGGCGAGCAAGATGAAGGCGATTATATCAACTGCCCCCTCAATGCTGGCGAATACGAAGCGTTTGTTCGCGCGCTGCGCACAGCGGAGCGCATTGAGTTGAAATCATTTGAACAACAGGTAACTGAAGGCGTTCGGGCGGGAATGCACACCTTTTTCGAAGGCTGCCTGCCTGTTGAAGTGTTGAGTCAGCGCGGCGATGAAACGCTGGCCTATGGCCCCTTGCGTCCTGTCGGCCTGGTAGACCCTCGCACCGGAAAACGCCCCCATGCCGTAGTGCAGCTTCGTCAGGATAATCTGGCTGGCTCATTATATAACCTGGTAGGTTTTCAAACCAATCTCACGTTTGCCGAGCAGCGCCGCGTATTCCGCATGATCCCTGGCCTGGAAAATGCCGAGATTGCCCGTTACGGACAGATGCACCGTAACACCTTTATTTTCTCGCCCGCGCTGTTGCATCCCACGCTGCAATTCCGTCAACGGGATGATTTATTTTTCGCCGGGCAGATTACTGGCGTCGAGGGCTACGCCGGAAATATTGCCACGGGTTTGTTGGCTGGATGGAACGCGGCGCGCCTGCTCAGTGGTGAGGCCCCGCTGGAAATGCCCCCGGAAACGATGCTGGGCGCGTTGTGTCATTATATTACCCATGCCAGCGCGGCAGATTTTCAGCCGATGAAAGCCAATTTTGGTATTTTGCCCGCGTTGCCCGCACCGGGCAAGGGACGCCGCAACAAACGCCAGCGGATGCAGCTTTACGCGGCGCGCGCGCTGGAAAGTCTGGAAGCATTCTTGCAAGCCAAAACCTTCAATATAATGGGTTCAATCTGAATATGACTGGGGAATCGTTGTCATTCCGAGCGCAGCGAGCATAGCGAGCGTAGCGAGGAATCCCTTTGAAGCGGCTTGATTCATCACTTGCATAGGCACTTTTTAACATTCCGGTTGATGGATTCTTCACTCCGCATACGCTTCGTTCAGAATGACGTGTGTCCAAGCTTTTGTTGACGATTATAGAAAGAGGATATTTTTGAAAAAACAATGGAGTATTCTTCTTGGCTCCGGATTAAGCCTGGTGCTGCTTGTGGGTTGGCTATTCGCTGTTACCGCGAGCGTGCCCGCTGCGGTCTTTGATGGTGAGCGCGCCTTGGCTGATATTGAGGCGCAGCTTTCTTTTGGGCCGCGCACGCCGGAGAGTCCCGGGCGGGTGCAATTTTTACAATGGGCACAGGCCGAATTCTCTGCCTCGGGCTGGACGACCGCCCCCCAGGCAGCGGAAATCGATGGGCATGAGATCACCAATCTCGTCGCGCAGCACGAAGCCCGCGCAGACGGGCAGCCCTGGTTTATTTTGGCAGCTCATTATGATACGCGCATCTACGCCGATCAAGACCCCGACCCGGAGAAGCGCGGGCTGCCCGTCCCTGGGGCCAATGATGGCGCTTCGGGCGTGGCGGTCCTGCTCGAGCTGGCGCGTGTCATCCCGGCTGATTATCCCGCGGAAATCTGGTTGGTATTATTCGACGCTGAAGATAACGGCCGCATTGAAGGCTGGGATTGGATTCTCGGTTCGCGCGCTTTTGTCGCCGCGTTGGAAGGACAGCCCGACGCGGTGATTATTGTAGATATGATTGGCGATGCCGATTTGAATATTAAAATGGAGCGTAATTCCGATGTTGCGCTGACGTTCTCAATTTGGGAACAGGCCGCGGCTCTGGGATATAGCGCATATTTCCTTCCGATGATGGGCTACAGTATGCTCGACGACCACACGCCGTTTTTGCAAGCGGGCATTCCGGCAGTTGATGTGATTGATTTTGATTATCCTTACTGGCATACGACCGAAGATACGCTGGATAAAGTTTCGGCAGAGAGTTTGCAAATTGTGGGCGATACACTGCTGGCCTGGCTGCAAAATCGGGTTGCTCCGCTGGATAAGTGAGCGTTGAGAATGGTTATAAGTTTTGTCAGTAACCCTAATGTAGTGTACACTTAACTTATGCGAGTTGTAGAGTTATTTGATCAGGTTCGCGACCGTTGGGGCGAACGCGTGGCGCATCGGTTGGCGCGTGGCGAGCGCGTGCGCGAAAGTTTCCGTGATGAACTGGAGCGTTATTTCGATCTAATGCGCCAGGCGATCAGCAGCGGTGATCCTGCCTGGTTGAATGATGTGCTGGATCAGTGGACCGAGGCGCGCACGCAGTCCGAGCGCGAGCAGCGCGAAGCCAGTTTGGTCCCGATTCTGGGGCATATCATGCTCTCGTTGAATCATGTAGCGCGTGAAATCTTGAATCCCGAGGATGCGCTGGATTTGATAGACGCGGTGCTTCCGCTGCACGCGCACGCCCTGCAATACTCTTCGCAACTCGAAACCGATATTTATGTGCGCCATATTTCGGGAGAATTGGAAAAAGCCCGCAGCACACTGGAGCGTCTCGATCGGAGCAAATCCGATTTTATTTCCGTAGCCGCGCATGAGTTGCGCACGCCGCTGACACTGATTGAAGGGTATGCCTCGATGCTTGGGGATATTCACCTGAATGAAGCACAGGTTATGGCACAGGCCGAAATTATGCTCCACGGCATTGGCAGCGGCGTTCAGCGTTTACGCGAAATCATTGAAGATATGATCGATGTTTCCCTGATTGATAATGATATGCTCAAGTTGAATTTCCAGCCGGTGTGGCTGAATCAGTTACTGGGAATCGCCCAGCATGAAATCAGCGCCGTACTCGCAGAGCGCGATCTGACCCTGGATATTCAGGAATTCCCCGGTTACAACGAGATGATCTTTGCCGACCCTGAACGGCTGTATCAGGCCCTTTGGAATATTCTTTCGAACGCGGTTAAATACACCCCGAATCAGGGAAGAATTACCATCAACGGACGCATACTTTCCGGCTTCATCGAAGTAACCATTGCAGATACCGGCATTGGGATTAACCCCGACGATCAGGAACGCATATTTGAAAAATTTGGCCGTCTGGGGAACGTGGCTTTACACTCCAGCGGAAAAACCAAATTCAAGGGCGGAGGCCCGGGGTTGGGGCTGCCCATTACCAAGGGGATTGTTGAAACCCACGGCGGCGCAATCTGGGTTGAATCGGATGGTTATGATGAAACGATTTGTCCAGGCTCAAAATTCCACATTTTGTTGCCAATACGAAAAGAATCGCCCGATGAAAAACTGAGCAAGCTCTTTGAGCCGCTTGGCGAGCAGCGCAAGGCGAAGCGCTGGAATCAGCGACGCAAGTCCTGAATGTAGTTATTTCGCTCAGTAAATCGCACTTTTTCTTGTGAAAGTGCGTGACCCTAAGGAAGTAAGTTATGTCTAAAGAAGTTTACAAAACCAAACCGCCTGCCGAATCGGCTTTTTTGATTGGGGCAGAGTTTAACGATCAGGAAAACTTACTCTCTCTGGATGATTCGCTGAGTGAGTTAGCCTTACTCGCCAAAACGGCTGGGCTGGATGTGGTTGGCAGCGAAACCCAGAAACGTGCTCGACCGCACCCAAAAACCTTTATCGGGGCAGGTAAAGTGGAAGAGGTGAAACTGCTCGCCGAAGAATTGGATGCCCAAGTGATTATCTTCGATGAGGAGCTTTCGCCGCGGCATCAGCGCGAATTGGAGAAACTTTTTGGCGAAGATGTGCGCGTGCTCGACCGCACCGCGCTCATTCTGGATATTTTTGCCCAGCACGCCAGCACGCGCGAGGGGGCGTTGCAAGTTGAGTTGGCTCAATACGAATACCGTCTGCCGCGCCTGACCCGCGCCTGGACCCATCTGGCTCGACAGGCGGGCGGTGGCGGCGGGCGCACCGGCAGCGCGGGCGGCGTGGGTTTGCGCGGCCCCGGAGAAACCCAGCTCGAAGTGGATCGCCGCGATATTCGCCGCCGCATCAGCCATTTGCGCGCCGAACTCGATAAAGTCCGCGCCCATCGCCAACGGCACCGCGCTCAGCGCAAGCGTTCGCGCATTCCCATTGTGGCCTTAGTGGGGTATACCAACGCCGGGAAGTCAACCTTGCTCAATGGGCTGGCCGCTTCCGATGTTTATGTGGCCGACCAACTCTTTGCCACGCTCGATCCCACCACTCGCCGCGTTGAACTCTCCGATGGTACGCCGATCCTCTTCACCGACACGGTTGGCTTCATCCAAAAGTTACCCACCATGTTGGTGGCAGCCTTCCGCGCCACGCTCGAAGAAATCGCCGAAGCTGATCTGCTTTTGCATGTGCTCGACATTACACATCCCAATGTGCATGCCCAGGCCGAGGCCGTGTTGCAAACCCTTAAAGAGATAGATGCCGACCACATCCCCATTTTGACGGCGCTCAATAAAATCGACCGCCTCCATGACCCCGGCGCGGCTCGTTTGGCGCTGGATGAATTCCCCGATGCGGTGGCGATTTCGGCCTTGCAGCGCGAGGGCATTGGCGATTTGCTGGCCGCGATTCAGCAGCAACTTTTTGAATTTTATACCCCGTTGGATATGCTCTTGCCCTATAGTGAAGGCCGCCTGATCTCTCTATTTCATGCGCAAGGCGAGGTTGAACTCGTCGAGCACACCCACAAGGGCGTGCATATCCGCGGGCGGCTGCCTGGACGTTACCTGGCCCAGTTCAAATCATTTTTGCCAGAAGAAGCTGTCGATGAAGATGCGCAGGAGGTGGAGGTCTGATGCTGTCTTTCAATCGTTTTTTGGATCGTTTGTCGGATTACCTGTCCCAACGCAAAGGCCTGCTCCCGTTGGTGGGCGTGCTTTTTGTGGCGATCAATTTTGTCATGAGGTTTTGCCTGGGGGGTAGTTGGCTCGCCGAGAGTGACCTGTTCCTGCACTTTGGGGTGATCGTGGCAATTGTGGGATTTTTACTGGCCTGGGCGTTATAGCGACTCCATAACCAGGAGGAAAAATGTCGCAAATAATTATGATGGTTGATGACGACCCGCAAGTTCGTGCGCTGGTATCGAAACTGCTGACAAACAAGGGCTACGACGTGCGTTGCAGCGACTCAGGCCTCGATGCGGTGGCTCTGGCCCGGGAGATACAGCCCGATCTGATTTTGTTAGATTTAGAGATGCCCGGCAAAAATGGCTTTGAAGTGCTGGCTGATTTGCAAACGGATGAACAGGCCATGAATATCCCCGTGATCATGTTCTCGGCGCGCTCCCAGGTGGATGATAAAGTCGCTGGGCTTGATCTTGGCTCCGTAGATTATGTTGTCAAGCCCGTCCACCCCGATGAATTATTGGCTCGTATCCGGGCGGCGCTCAAGCGCTGATGTATAAAAAAAAGAAGCCGGTCGATTTTCTTATCGACCGGCTTCTTTTTTTATTTATAACACATCCAGCTTCGGCCCGGCGGCTCGCACCTCGGGGGGTGCATCTTCAGCGAATTTCTTGAAATTTTCAATGAAACGCGCCGCAAGTTGGCGATATTTGTCGTTGTAGGCGGCCTTGCTCGGCCACGATTTACTGGGGTACAGCACATCTTCCGGCACGCCGGGGCAGCTTTTGGGGACTTCAAAGCCAAAAACCGGTTCGGTGTAATAATCCACGTTCTGTAAATCGCCATTCAGCGCCGCGGTCAGCATGGCGCGCGTATAGCGGATGCTAATGCGTTTTCCAACGCCATACGCCCCGCCCACCCAGCCGGTATTCAGTAGCCAGGCCGTTGCTCCGTAGCGCGCCATTTTTCGGGCTAATAGCTCGGCATATTTGGCCGGATGATGCACCATGAATGGCGCGCCAAAACAGGCGCTAAAGGTGATCTCCGGTTCTTCGCCCAGGCCAACTTCTGTGCCCCCAACTTTGGAGGTGTAGCCTGAAATGAAGTGGTACATGGCCTGTTCCGGGGTTAGCCGGGCAATCGGGGGCATCACCCCGGAGGCGTCGCAGGTGAGCAAAAGGATATTCTTCGGGTGCCCACCGCGCCCGCCGGGCAGGGCGTTATCAATAAAATGGATCGGATAGGAGGCGCGCGTATTTTCGGTGAGTTCATCATCGTCGAGATCAATCCGGCGTGTCACCGGGTCATAGATCACGTTTTCGAGTACGGTGCCAAAGCGCTGGGTGCAGGCGTGAATTTGCGGCTCTGCGCTGGGGGAGAGTTGAATCACCTTTGCGTAGCAACCCCCCTCGAAGTTGAACACGCCGTCATCGCTCCAGCCATGTTCATCATCGCCGATCAGCTTGCGATTGGGGTCTGCCGAAAGGCTGGTCTTCCCTGTTCCTGATAAGCCGAAGAAGAGCGCCACGTCTTCATCGTCGCCCTGATTGGCCGAGCAATGCATCGTCATTACGCCCTCTTTGGGCAGTAGATAATTCAGCACAGTGAAGATGGATTTTTTGATCTCACCGCCATAGGCCGAGCCGCCGATGATCGCCAACTGCTGCTCGAAATTGAGGGCAATAAATGTATCGGAGCGTGTGCCATCTACAGGTGGAAAGGCCTTGAAGGAGGGCAGCGCAACCACGGTGAATTGGGGTACATGCGTGCGATATTCTTCGGCGCTCTGCGGCAGGATGAACATATTGCGCGAGAAGAGACTGTGCCAGGCGAATTCGGTAATAATGCGAACGGGCAAGCGGTATTCGGGGTGCGCTCCGGCGTAGCAATCTTGCACGAAGAGGTCGCGCCCTTGCACGAAACCTTGCAGGCGCGTGAAGAGTTCGTCGAATTTCTCGCGCCCGTAGGGGCGGTTGTATTCGCCCCACCAGATATCTTCTTCGGTGGAGGGTTCGCGCACGACGAACTTGTCTTGCGCGGCGCGGGCAGTGTGCTTGCCCGAAGGCACAATCATCGCCCCGGCGTGCGAGATATGCCCCTCGCCGCGGAAAACGATCTCTTCGTAGAGCGATTCGGTGGGTAAATTCCAGTAGGCCAGACGAAGGTTCGTGAAGCCGTGATTGCTCAGGCTGTAATCGCCCTTGAGGGCATGGGCTTGTACTTCGGCGGGGGTTTTGATGTTAAGAAGGTTGTTCATAGGGACTCCGATTGAAAGTTGAAAGTTGAAGGTTGAAAGTTACAGAATATTTTCCAATCTTCATTTTTCAACCCGTAGTTACAGCCAGTCTCGGATAAGTTTCCGGTCGCCAATATAAATTTCATTCGGGGCTGTGGGGTCTAAGGCCCAACGCATTCGCTCCACCCCTTCGGTGAGGTCCTTGACCGAACCGGCAAAGCTCAGGCGTAGATAGCCCTCCAGGCCAAAACTCACCCCAGGGACCGTCACGACCAGCGCCTTTTCGAGCAGAAAATCGGCTAGTTTTACCGAACTATTTCCATAGGCGCGGAAATCCGGCATGACATAAAATGTGCCATCCGGCGGGATAATCTTGAGGTCGTTGAAGGCTTTGAGTTCATTCATCACCACGTTGCGGTTGTTCTCAATCGTCAGGCGCAGGTTTTCGATCACGCCCTGCTGCCCCGTCAGCGCACCCTCGGCGGCAGATTGTAATAATGTGGCCGGGTTGGAGGTCATCTGCGATTGGACGTTAATCATCACTTCCACGATTTTGCGCGGCGCAATCGCCCAGCCGATGCGGAAGCCGGTCATGCCGTAGGCTTTGGAGATGCCGTTGACAACGATTAGATGCGAATTTTCGACATCTTTTTGGGTGTGCTGGTAGCCCGGCGTCCACGGTTTGCGGTCGAAAACCAGCTTGTGGTAAATATCATCCATAATCAGATAAATGCCCTTGCGTTCGCAGAATTCGACCAATTCGGCGATGAAGTCGGCACTGTACATCACCCCGGAAGGGTTGTTGGGGCTGTTGATGATAATGGCTTTGGTATATGAGCTGACCGCCTGCTCAATATCGGCCATGCGATGGTAGAAGGTGCCATCCTCGGGCGTGACGACCACGGGGATTGCGTAGCACATTTTGACCATCTCCGGGTAGCTGACCCAGTAGGGCGCCAGCAGCACGACTTCGTCTTGCGGATTGAGCAGCGTATAGAGAATATTGAATATGGATTGTTTGGCTCCTGTGGTGACGATGATATTCTCCGGGGCGACCACGCGCCCGTAGTTTTCCTCGGTATAGCGGATGATGGCTTTCTTAAGGGAAGGTGTGCCATCCACCCGCGCATATTTCACATCCCCCACGCGTAGCTGTGCCGAAGAACTCAAGATGGCGTTAATCGGCGTGGGGTTTTTGGGTTCGCCGATCCCCAAGTGAATCACGGGTTCGCCCCTGGCACGCAATAGTTGTGCTTTTTCGTTGAGCGCAAATGTGGGGGAGGTGGCAATGGATCGAGCTTGTTTGCTGAGACTCATTTTGACTCCATTTCAGGTAATTATTGGGTAAATGCTATTATACTCTTTTGAGCTTCCCCGGCTACGATAATTTCTTCTAAATGAGTCGCACCTTTTTCCTGCACAAACGCAACTGTTAACTGCAATTTTTTTGCAATAGTGTACAATATGGGCATAATTATTAGGAGTTCATAATTGAAAATTACTACTTGGAATGTAAATGGATTAAGAGCCGCCCTCGGTAAGGGCGCAGCCGATTGGTGGAATCGTGAGCCGTCTGATGCGCTCTGTTTGCAAGAGATTCGTGTGCGGCCAGATCAATTGGATACTGAGCAACGCGATTTGGTTGAACGTGTTCATGGGCATGCCGAATGGCATCCGGCGGAACGCGGCGGATACAGTGGCGTGGCAACTTTTACGCAGCAGGCGCCGCTGGAATCTACCAAAGGGTTGGGCGTAGAAAAGTATGATGTTGAGGGACGGATGATTCGAACAAAATTTCCGGACTTCACGCTTTTCAATGGCTATTTTCCCAATGGGAGCCGCGACCATAGCCGCGTGGACTATAAGCTGGAGTTTTACGCGGAATTCCTCAACAATTGTGATGCATTGCATAAAAACGGGAAACAGATTGTGATTTGTGGCGATTTTAACACTTGTCACCAGGAGATCGATCTGCGTAACCACAAGCAGAATCAAAAAACTACTGGCTTTTTGCCTGAAGAGCGCGCCTGGATTGATACCTATTTGCAGCATGGGTTTGTGGATGCTTTTCGCGAACTGTATCCCGAGCGCGAGCAATATTCCTGGTGGACGTATCGCGCCAACGCACGCGAGCGCAACATCGGCTGGCGTTTGGATTATTTCTTGGTCAGTGAGAGTTTGTTGCCATTGGTAAAAGATGTTGTCATCCGTAATGATGTTTTCGGTTCTGATCACTGCCCGGTAACGCTGGAACTCGATATCGAATAGGCAAATTATGCTTCCAGGCTTACAAATCTGTAAGAAACAGAGTAAATGTAACAAAATCTGAGGATAGCTGTTTTAATGAGCGATTGGAAAAACGACCAACGAGTTCAGTTAGATGCTCAGTTGGTTAAACGGGCAAAACATGGTGATAGTGATGCCTTTGGTGAGCTTCACGATTACTATGTTGACGCAATATACAACTTTTTGGCTTCTCGCACGAGTGATCCACTGGATGCAGAAGACCTGACTGGTGAGGTATTTTTGCGTGCCTGGCGTTCATTAAAGAACTATCGCCAAAAGGGGTATCCTTTTTCGGCATATTTGTTTCGGATTGCGCGTAATTTGCTGATTGACCATTACCGTCAGTCTCAACGTCAAGATGAGGATACAGTTGAAGCGGAGGATATTGGCTCTTTGCGAGGGGCTGAAAAAAGTCCGGATGCGATTATCGTAATTAAGCAAGAACATCAACAACTGAAACAGTACTTAGATAATATTCGCGAAGATTATCGCGATGTACTGGTATTGCGTTTTCTGAGCGGGCTTTCTCCGGATGAAACCGCCAAAGTTATGCAGCGTTCATCGGGAGCGGTGCGAGTATTGCAGCATCGGGCGCTGGCTGCGTTACGCAAGCAATTGGGCAGCAGTAACGGTAGAGATTGATATGTTGGTATTTGGCAAGCGCAAAAAAATTGCAAATGCATTGGATCATTGCCTGGCATTGGTTATGCTTGAGGGAAAAAGCGTAGACGATGCAGTCGCTTTGTACCCAAAATTCGCGGATGAGCTAAAGAATGAGCTGGATGCCGCGATCTGGCTTCAGCAAACCGGGCAGAGTATGCGGCCGCGGCAGGAGTTCAGAGTAGTTTCGCGTCGACGCCTCATGCATCAAATCAAAGCTACTCCCCCAAAAAGTACAGGCAAATTTATCTACCGCCCGGTTCTCCGATTGGCTTTTACGCTATTATTGGTTTTGGGTATTGCTCTCACGTCAACGGGCCTGGTTGCGGCCAGTTCACTGCCCGGCGAAGCGCTGTATCCAGTGAAATTATCCATTGAAGAAACCCGTTTGTTCGTGAATCCGGATGATGGAAAAGAAATTCAACTCCGTCTGCACTTTGCGTCCAGTCGGGTTAGTGAATTGCACATGCTTTCGCAACAAGATGAGTTGGAAGCCGCTTCCCCGGCTTTGCAAAATTATCAGAAACACATTGCAGAGTTAGGCAGCGCCCTGGAGCGTGTCGCGGCAGTCGATCTGCCCCGGGCGCAACAGTTGGCGGAACAATCTTCCGAGGTGCTCGCCTCGCTCTTGCCCGCGCTTTCCGAACTCCAGGGTATTCAAAATTCGATGCAACCAAATTTTGACCTTGCGATTGAACAAACACAAACTACTTTAGCGAAAATGCGGCAAGTGTTCAATCTTGATGATGAGCAAGAATCGGACGAAGAACAAGATTCCAAAGAATCCTCCGAAGCCCTGATGCTTGTGGAAAATACCATCACCCCCACAGGCGCCTACGTCTCCGCCTCCGCAGGCTCCCACATCGCCGCCTCCCGAAGCCCCCGCATCATCAGAAGATACATCCGGGAATAACAAGAATGATGATAAAGACAATAATCCTACGGATGGCAATAGTGGAAAAGGCAATGATGATAAAACAGATAAAACCACCGGCAAAGACAAAAATAAATAGATAGATGTTTATATTCCAGCAAAAGGCGCTTACATCTGTGAGCGCCTTTTTTGTTTGCTTGCAAATCTGATAGGCTTACTGTGCAAAAGTGGTGTAACAGGAGACCTAACACTCCGTTTACTAAGAATATGGGGTCATTATTGATTTAAGTGAATGGACACATGGAGAGCGATGGATTGCACACACAAGTATTAGCCTGATTTCACAGAAAATTCTTTGTGACATGTTGTAGTAGGAATGAGAAAAATATGGTGTTGAGTATGAAACTCCAGGGAAAAACTGAAAAAGCTCAAGGCCTTGTCGAGTTTGCGCTCGTATTGCCTATATTGTTGCTCATCTCGATGGGCATAGTTGAATTTGGGCGCTTGTTGTTTATTTATTCAGCTTTGAACTCTGCCAGTAGTGAGGCGGTGCGGTATGGGTCTGCGGTCGATGACACCAGCGGGCAGCCGCAATTCGCCGATTGCACGGGCATTCAGTCCGCTGCCACCGGCGTTGGCTCTCTGGTAAATCTCACTTCTGTGACCATCAGCTACGATGAAGGTCCGGGCGCTCCTGTGATTGCATCCGATTGTTCGGCGCTGACAGCCGCTGATATTGAAGATATTGTTGGCGGACGGGATCGCGTGGTTGTTCAAGTGCAGGCATTTTACGAACCAATTGTGCCATTAGTAAATATTCCCGGTTTCACACTTAGCGCCGAGAGCGTGCGTACTATTGTAAAGGATATTGACTTGGGCGTGGGCGGCGCGCCTGGGGCAGGGGGGGGAGGCGGTGGAGGTGGCGGAGCTACGCCCTCGGTGGTGTTCACCGCTTCAAGCCAGAGCGCCAACGAGGATGCTGGCAGCATCTCGATTGGTTTGCAGTTGAGTGCGACCGCAACTTCAGTGGTTACCGTGCCGCTTACGGTTAGCGGAACTGCCTCCAATGGGGTGGATTACACTATCACGCCGATTTCAGCAACAATTGGTGTTGGTAGCGACACCGCAACCATCACCGTCATCATTGCTGATGACGCCGTCTACGAAAATGATGAAACCATCATTGTCGAAATGGGAACACCGGTTAATGCAACCACGGGGACACCTGATACCCATATTGTCACAATTGTGGATAATGATACCGAACCAACCGCCTCGTTTAGTTCTGCCAGCCAGAGTGGTAACGAAGATGTTGGCGCGCTAGTTTTTCAGGCGCAACTTGATGTGGCCGCAGGGGTGGATGTGGAAATTCCGTTTTCGCTTGGCGGCACAGCCACCACAGGCGCTGATTATTCGATCACGGCCAGCCCGGTGACTATTCCGGCGGGCGCTATGTCGGTGAATATTACCATCACCGTTACGGATGACTCGCTGGACGAAGAGGATGCTGAAACCGTGATTATCACCATGGGCACCCCCACAAACGCTGCCAAGGGGTCTCCTTCTGTGCATACTGCCACGATCAATGATAATGACGACCCCCCAAGTGTATTTTTTGCCCTGGCGACGCAAAGCGGCCCGGAGAGCGCCGGGTTGATGTCGATCAGCGTTGAGTTGAGTACACCCTCTGGGCGCGCGGTCAGCGTGCCGTTCAGCCTTGGCGGGACGGCTACCAATGGGAGTGATTACTCTGTGGTGAACGCCAGCCCGTTGGTCATCACGGCGGGAAGCCCATCCGCCGACATTGTGATTTCACTCGTAGATGATGGGTTGATCGAAGGCGATGAGACCGTTATTTTCACTCTTGGGACGCCGACCAATGCTTCTTTAGGGGCGCTTACCACCCACACCGCCACCATTGTGGAGGTGGCCGATCCGCCCACGGTGAAGTTTACCAACGTCAGCCAGACCAGCCCAGAGGGCACCAGCGAAATCCATGTGTCCATTGAGTTGAATTACGCCTGGGGCGATGCAGTCACCATCCCCTTTGCGTTGAGTGGCACGGCCACCGCGGGTGCAGGCAATGATTATTCCGTTGCTGCCAGCCCGGTCAACATTCCCGCAGGTTCGCAATTTGCCAATTTGATTATCACGGTTTATAACGATACGCTCGATGAAAATAATGAAACTGTCATTATTACCATGGGAACTCCCACCAACGCTACCAAAGGTTCTCCCAGCGTACACACGGCCACTATCACCGATAACGATGATCCTCCGGTGGTATCGTTTGATTTGACCACACAATCGGTAAGCGAAGCTGTCGGCGCGGTTACTTTCCATGCGCAACTCAGCACGCTGTCGGGCAAGACCGTTACTGTGCCATTCTCGGTAACGGGCGGAAGCGCAACACAGGGCGCAGGCAATGACTATGTCATCACAACCAGCCCGGTGACGATTCCTGCCGGTTCACCTTCGGCAGATATTACGATCACAATTAATAATGATGCTACTGCCGAGAGCGACGAGACTGTTGAAGTCACCCTGGGCAGCCCTACCAATGCCACGGCGGCAACTGCGCCAAATAATCAGTATACTCTCACTATTCAAGATAATGATAGCTGCAGCATCTCGGCGCCGCCGCCCACGCGTGCCGGCGATACTGTCACCTGGTATATCACCAATGACAGCAGCTTCACGATCACACTGACAGATCTGTACATCAACTGGGACAATGGTGGTGGGCAAGACTTGAACAGCATCACGCTAAATGGCAATACCATAAATTACAAAGATACTGCCCCCCCAACGGATTTACCTACAGACAATGCCTTCGTTGGCCCGGTTGCCAACCGCCAGTTGGTTGCCGGGAATACGGCGACGATTGTTTTTAACTTCAAAAATAGCCCCACCAGCGGCTATAACGTCAGCGCTCGCTTTGATAATGATAATGCCTGTAAAGAGGATGATAGTTACTAATGCGTATAGGTAAAAAGCTACTCATGGTTAATCGAAAGATTCCCAAAGATAATTGTTCAGAGCGCGGTCAGAGTTTCGCTGAATTAGCCCTTACGCTGGTTGTTTTGCTGATACTGATTGCTGGAATTGTTGATTTAGGGCGCGCCTTTTTTACGTATATCGCACTGCGCGATGCCGCGCAGGAAGCTGCTGTGTACGGCTCGATCAATCCTGCTGATTCTTCGGGTATCAATAGTCGGGGCATGGCTGTGCTCACCAATCGCATTGATACCTCCACGGTCAGCATTTTGCCAACATTCAGCGGAGCCTGCGCGAATGGGAGCAACACGATTCAAGTGGTTGTTCAGTTTAGTAATTTCAATATCACCATGCCGTTTTTGGGAACATTGGTGGGTTCACAAAACTTTAATATCACTGCCAGCGTAACCGATACGATACTTAGCCCGATGTGTCCATAAGTCGAGGGATTACCATGCAAAAAAATTCAAATCAAAATTCTGAGCAGGGACAGGCAATTGTTTTGCTGGTGTTGGCGTTTGTGGCCTTTTTAGGTTTTGCTGCCCTGGCCATTGATGGCGGTATGATTTATGCCGACCGCCGCCATGCGCAAAACGCTACGGATGCTTCTTCGTTGGCGGGGGCTGGTGTAGCTGCCCAGGAAATGGAAAATCTTGGAGTATATTTTAATAACTTTGACTGTGGATCGGTCAATGTTACCGCGGTGCAAAATGCCGCCGCCCTGGCTGCCGTTGGACGTGCCGCCAGCAATGATTACACGATTGATTATGATGTTTCCGATTTTCACGGTGTTCAGGTTATTTGTGTGGATGATGAGGACAAAGGCACTTATTTAGACAAATATCTGGATGTGAATACTTTGATCACGCGCACCACCAATACGGCGCTGGTTCATTTTGTTTATTCCGGCCCTGTACAGGAACAGGCCGAAACGATTGCCCGTATTCGACCGCGCACACCCCTGGCATTTGGACATGCGATTGTGGCCTTGAATGATGCCGCTTGCTCCGGCAATAGTAATGGCGTTATTGTTGGCGGCAGCAGCGGAACATACGTGCATGGCGGCGGCATCTTCTCCAATGGTTGTTTGAAATGCAATGGATCTGGGCCAAACTTTGAAGTTATTGTTGACTCACCGAATGGCATCGGATATGTTGAGGAGATGACCAATTGCAGTTCTGGGGAATTAGATCCGGAAGCAACGAATGTCCCCGATAAACTCCCGGCTGCATCCTATGATGTTGATTTGCCCGATTGCTCTGGTCTGCCGAATCGCAGCATACCCAGTGGCCAGGATGTTACTCTTGAGCCAGGCGTTTATTCGCAAATCAACGACAATGGCAAGGACACAGTTACTCTCAACCCGGGTTTGTATTGTGTGACTGGCTCCCCGATTGCATTCAAGATTACGACAGCCTGGTTTTATGGTGATGGGGTAACTATCTATGCAACGAATGGGCGTGTCCTGATCTCGGGCGGTGGCGATGACGAAGGCAATCCATCTGTTTTAAGTGCTCCCGCGGCTGATCCGGATCCATCTCCTGCCCTTTCGGGTATGTTAATTTTACTCGCCCCAGGGAATACCAGCGATGTGCAGCTAACCGGCAACAGCGAAACTCAATTTACCGGCACAGTATTCGCGCCAGATGGGGATATTACAGCGACAGGTTCCGGCGCATTAACAGCTCCGTTTAACACGCAACTGATCGGATACAATGTTCAGGTCGAGGGGAATGCCTTCATCGATATTAACTTTGATGGCGCAAACAGCTACGGCGTGCCGCCCAGGCTGGATTTGCAAGAATAATGCCTGCGAGCTAATAATTTTTATTACACAGTTAAATCCAAAAGAGCCGTGCATTTCCACGCACGGCTCTTTTGGATTCGCTGCTTGCAACTTTGTTAGGCGGAGGGGATAAGTACCATAGTCATGTGTTGTTTTGACTATGATCGAATAAAATTGTTTAACGTGAAAACTGAAAATTTGTTACACTTTATCGTGATAAAATCGTTACAACTATGTTGAAAAAACGCAATTCCGGACAGAGTTTTATCGAGCTTGCCCTGGTGATTCCGCTTTTATTGATGCTGATCGCCGGGCTGGTTGAGGTTGGGTTTTTCATCCACAGCTATCTCACTCTCTTGGATCTGACCCGCGAAGCGGCGCGTTTCGCGTCTTTGCGCGATCCCTTCACGCTCAATGCTGCAGGGGGAACATTGCCCGACGCGGCCTGTTCGGATGGAAATACCCTGCATTATTATTTTGATACGGCTTGCATTATTCTTGATACCGGTTTTAACCCTTTTGTGCCACTGGATACCAATCTGGATGATATTGCCATCTCTGTTTTGACGGTTTCCGGCAATACCATCAGTAACCGCTGGCCGGCAGATAGCGATGGGGTCTGGTCTTTATCAACGGCTAGCGACGGTTGGGCGGGCAGCGAAAGCTGGACCAAAGATTGTGATGGCACTGTGATAAACACCACGCCTTATTTTACAAATACTGAAGTTCAATCTATGTTCCAAGCGGGAGCGCCAACCAATAAGGGCATTGTTATTGTTGAAGTGTATTATTGTTACCATCATGTATTGAACTTGCCTATTCTATCTGATTATGTTGACAACCCTTTGCGCATGCATGCCTACTCAATCATGCCCGCGTTTGAGGCCATCCCAACCCCCACGCCGATTCCGTAGATTCTAATCGTATGTACAAAATAAACTTGCATCCATCCCAAAAGAAACAGGTAATCGCTTCGCCTCAGATTCCTGGCCGAACTGAGCGCGGGCAGGCGATTGTCATTATGGTGATTTCATTTTTGGCATTATTGGCTTTTGTAGGTCTGGTCACGGATGTGGGTTCAATCTATGTAACCTATACACAACTCAAACGCGCGGTGGATGCAGCCGCTGTTGCCGCAGCCAATAACATCAAGAATCCATCGCTGACCTATACTCAACGCAAAACCCGTATCACCGAAGCTGCGCGCGAAATGATCGCATTACATAATGTCGCAGATATCAGTTCGTTGGAGGCCTATATCTGCGACGACACCACAAAGCCAGCCGAGTTTACGGCCCAATGCCCTAATGTGGGCGCAGGCGAAGATCCCCGCAAACTGGCGTGGGTGCAGGCTACACAAAATGTCCCGGTTTACTTCCTGAGCCTTGTTGGCATACAGAGCATTCCTATGACGACCAGTTCCATCGGCGAAGCAGCTACCGTAGATGTGGTTGTGGTGATTGATACATCCGAATCGATGGGTGAAGCTACCAGCGGTTATGGTGCCGATTTCAATCCGGCTGCCTGTAATGGCAGTAATACCTGCGAGCCGCTGCGCACTGCCAAAGATGCTGCCAAAGCTTTGGTTGATTCATTGTTTGAAGGCTATGACCGCATTGCTGTAGTCGGCTTTGATTTCAACGCTACGATGTATTCAAACCTGGAAAGTAACTTTACAACCGTTAAGAGCGCCATTGATGGCGTTCCTTTACACGACGATCTCGACTCTTCTTCTGTTGTCCCATTTGGCAGTCCGGGAGTCGGAGATTTGAATCCCCTGGATATTGATGGCGATGGTTTATTGGGCGATCTTGATACCAATGATAATGGCGGCGCAGGTCTCATTAATGATTCCATTGTTTCAACCTGTACAGGTTGTGGTATCCGTGTGGCGGGTAATATCCTGGCCCAGTTTGGCCGCCAAGAAGCCGTTTGGGTCATCGTTTTCCTTGCGGATGGCGCCACGAATGTCAGCGATGTGCCGCCGGAAGTTGATTCATCCTTCCCGAATGGCTTTTGCGGCGGCAGCATCCACAATCGCATGTGGAATTTTCCGTGGTGTCAGGATAACGACCCAGCCACACGGCATTGTGGCCCCAATCATTCAGCCTCAAATGAATGTCCGCCAGGTTCAACCTGGGTAGGCGACAGCACGCCATCCTACGACGTCGAAGATTACACCTACGATATGATCGATCAAGTCGCCCTGATGGAATCAACCAATCCAGATGAGCCTATCAACGGCAATGATATTGCAGTCTACAGCATTGGTTTGGGCAAAGCCGCCCAGCCGCCCCTCTATGCTGGTGAAATTATGCTGCGCTATATGGCAAACCTGGGTGATGATGGCTCGCGAGGCAACGATCCTTGTGCAACTACAGCGCCTCAATCGCATTGCGGCAATTATTATTATGCGCCCAACGCGTCCTTTTTATCACAGATTTTTGAAAATATTGCCGATCGCATTTACACCCGTATCAGCCGATGACAATCATTGGGCTGCCATACAGGACCATGCCATGAAAAAGCTCCATTTTTCATTCAAAAAACCTCGTACCCGCGGCCAGGCAATGGTCGAGTTTATTATTGCCTTACCGTTGCTCTTGCTGCTCTTGTTTGGCATTATCGAATTTGGGCGGCTGGTATTCTCATGGATGGCCGTGCAAAACGCAGCCCGCTTGGGCCTGCGCTATGCGATCACTGGGCAATTTGACGAGCAATATTGCGATGAAGCCGCCGCGGCGCTGGGGGGCAGCTACGCCGCTGCAGATTTGGCCGATGGGGTTGTCAATTGCGAAGTGCCCGATTCGTATTCAACCAATGCCGAGCAAATGTCAACTGATTTAATCGATTGGGCGCGTTTGCCATCTATTCGCGATGCTGCCCGTGCAGGCGGAGCTGGCATCTATGTTATGGATAGTGCGCTGGGTGATTATATTGATTTCCTCACCAATCACACCATCGGCGATATTGGCAATACCGCCACGCCGGGGTATATCCACGTCACAATTTGTAGTGAACAACATGTCTACGACGAGTTCAATTACAGCATTCCGCTATGCCTTCAACCTGCATTGCCTAGTAATATCCTGATGGATGATGCCGGCCTGCCCGGGCAGCGTGTGCGCGTGGTGGTGAGTTATCGCCATCAAATGATGTTGCCCTTCATCAACAATATTTGGCCGGATTTACCCCTGGATGCCTGGCGAGAAGGCATTGTGGAGCGCTTTCGCACCTCGCGCGTGGTCAGTGTGGCCGGTGGGATTACTGCCGCCCCAACCTGGACCCGAACCCCCACCATTACCAGCACGCCTACGCTCACCAGCACTGCCTCGCTCACGCCCACCGCTTCGACTACGCCATCCCCTTCAGTAACGCCCACCAACACCCAGGTCGATTGTTCGGCCTACACCATGACTGATTTTGAGCTGTCAAGTTGGGCGCCGCATCTACGCATGTATGTTTATAACGCTGCTGGATCGGATGCCAATGTCACCAAGATTATTCTCGATTGGGCCAATGCCAAAGCCTATTATGCTGGCATTGGTGAGCCGAGCATGTATGCGAACTGGTTTAAATGGCAAGGTGACATCATCTGGGGTGGTGGGGGGGGTAATGACGACATTACCCCGCCTACCGATACCAGCGTGGACAGCCCCGGCTCCTGGGGAGGGCCTTTGGTTTTACCAGCCAGCGGTAATCGGCGCGTGGATATGCGCTTTGGCGGCACTGGTAGCAGCGACCCGATCACCGGCGTCACATCCGACGATTTCGGTATTCGCATTGAGCTTGATAACGGCTGCGCCCTCGAACGGGTTGCTCCCGCGCCACAGCCTACGCCCACGCTGGATTGCAATGATCTCACACTCAATAATCCGCGTCTGGAAAGTGATGATTTCCGCGTGGATATTAACAATGCCAGCGGCTATCACACCTTCAATCTCAATCGAGTTGTTTTGCGTTGGCCGAAAATCCAATCGAATACCTTTGTGAATTTCTTGGAGCTACGCAATCCAAACGCCCGCTTCTGGAATGGAACCGATAATACCCCCGATCTGGATACCAACAGCGACCCCGGTTGGCAGGGTGGTGATTTAAGCTTCATCCCCGGCCAGTACCGTGAATTTCGCGCCGATATGAATAACCACAATAATTTCAGTGGCGCTTCGGTGGTTGATTTCTATGGCTCTATATTCTACTTTGCCGAGGGCTGCCAACTCATTGTGGGTGGCGGCACAGCTACGCCATCCCCAACTCCAACCGATACACCGACGCCCACCATTACTCCTATACCGGATTGTGATCTTTATTCGATGGGTGACTTTGTGTTCCAGAATTGGGCCTTGCAAGAATTAACCGTCTACAACAATGATGTTGTGGACGCCCAGGTCACTCGAATTCGCCTCGATTGGGATTATGCCGAACAACTTGGCAATGCCATGGGATATTCGAGCCTGAATGTCGACTTTTTCCGCTGGAACGTTGAATATAGCTGGGGCCAGGGTAATGGTGGCGACCGGGATTATAATTCCATCACAGACACACAATCCGATTCTTCGGGCAGTTGGGCAGGCCCGCTCGATTTCAACGCGGGCAGTTCCTATGACTTTCAGCTTGATTTTGACGACGATTGGGGCGCTGGCGCTCCGTTGAGCGGCCTAGTTTCGGATGATTTTGGCGTGATAATCGACTTCGATAACGGTTGCCAGTTGCGCCGCGATCCAGTAACGCGCCCGTTACAGACATTAACCCCGACGCGTACCCCCACCCCCACGCGCACACCTACTGTAACACGCACCCCCACAGCTACGCGTACGCCAACCATCACGCCTTCGCCCACGCGCACGCCAACTTCTACGCGCACATCTACCCCCACGCGTACCCCCACCATCACGCCTACCCCAGACTGTAATAATATTAGTGTAAATGCCTATATTTCGGGCGATGATGTCAGGATGTCTGTGACCAATAACAACCCCGCAACCATCTACCTGACGAATTCATCTTTCTATTGGACGAAGTACTGGCCGAATATGTATGTGGATTATTTCAGTTTCAATGGTTCTCAGTACTATAATGGTAATGACTCGAATCCGCACACACTGAATGTGGCCCCCTCTTCGCCGATTGCGCTGGGCAGTGGGTCAACTGGAACCTGGGAGACCGATTTCGATGGACACGGCGGTACGCTCTATGGCTCTTTCACGGTCTCGCTGACGTTTGATGGCCGCTGTGTTGTGGATGATACCGTTGTTGTGGCCACCCCGACGCCCACAAAAACACCGACTGCCACGCGCACCCCCACCAAGACATCTACGCCTACGAAGACCCCAACGCCGAGCAAAACGCCCACACCAACGCGTACCCATACGCCAACCCGCACGCCTACAAAAACGAGTACGCCGACGTTGACGAATACACCCTTTGTCCCCACGGATACACCCTCGCCTACGGTCGAACCTACCCGAACTCCGGCGTGTCCATTCGATGATCCCGGCTGGCCTTGTCTCACTCCGCCGTGGTCCCCCTAGAGTTTTTAGATGTTCGATCCAAAAAGGATGCTGTTTGCAGCATCCTTTTTGGATTCCCCAATGCAATTGCTCTGCCCCTTCAATCACGGTAAAATGCTGGTGTGTCCCAATCAAAACACTTGCCTCAAATAGATCGCATTAGCATCCTGGCCGCATCCATCATGCTGACCTTTGTGCTGGCGCGCTTCGTTGAATTTCCAAACTTTGAGTTGCCGCTTTCGCTCCCCGGAGTTTATCTCGGTATCTCCATCAATATCAATTCGATCATTGCTCTGATTGTGATTGGGCTGAGCGCCACCGGTGTTGACTGGTTGCTGCGCGGTCACCCCGCGCTAGATGAGAAATCCACCTATCAGCACTGGCTGTTGCCAACACTAACCGCGTGGGCCATTGGCTCAGCGCTCTTGCAGCAACCTTTTGGGCCGCCTTGGTGGATCGGTTTTGGGGTTGGTTCGGGGATTTTAATCTTGGTCGTCATTGCCGAATATATTCTCGTTGATCCGCAGGATATTCGTCGCGCGCCTGCCTCGATTGCATTGACAGCCGTGGCTTTTGCACTTTATCTGGTTTTGGCAATTATGGTGCGCATTCGCGCAGAACGATTATTCCTGACCGTTCCCGCGATTACGCTGGCTGCTGGTTTGGTGAGTTTGCGGGTTTTGCTATTTCAATTTGATTTTAAAACTGCGCTAAAACCGGCCATCATTAGCCTGATAATAAGCGGACAGATCACCGCGGCACTTTATTATTTCCCTTTACCACCAATTAACTTTTCTCTGATCATTGTCAGCATCGCTTATATGTTGATTACCACATCGGCAAATATCATCGAGAAAAAATCTTGGCGACGGATTCTATTAGAGGCTGCATTGGTTTTCATAATAACATGGGGCATTTCAGTGTGGATTCTATAGCAACTCATCGCAGCAACTTGTGTTAATACAAATGTCCATATTTCAAAAAAACACAGCCGCCGCAAATACGCGGCAAAAATCCTACAAATACATTTGGAGGAATGGTAAATGCAAATTCTATTAGCAGTAGCAGTAATCGTGCTTTGCTATTTCATTGGCTCAATTCCAATGGGGTATATTTCTGTCAAGCTGGTTACGGGCAAGGATGTGCGCACAATCCAAAGCGGACGAACCGGTGGCACCAACGCCATGCGCGCGGCGGGTTTTGGCGTTGGTCTGGCAACCAGCCTGGCAGATATTGCTAAAGGTGTCGCTGGTGTTTGGCTTGCTCGGACAATCACCCCAGGCAATATCTGGATTGAAGTGCTTGCTCCTGCCGTGATTGTTCTTGGGCACAATTACTCTATTTTTACGTTGCGCAGAGATGAAAATAATCGCCTTTCCATTGGTGGCGGGGCCGGTGGCGCGCCGAGCGTTGGTGGCGCGGTAGGCTATTGGTGGCCTTCGTTTTTTATTCTTGTACCTGTTGGCGCGCTCATTCTCTTTGGGATTGGTTATGCTTCGGTTGCCACCCTCAGCTTGCCCGTTATCGCTGCGGTCATATTTGCAATTCGTGCAGCGATGGGGCTTTCTCCCTGGCATTATCTCATTTACTGTTTATTGGCCGAAATTCTTGTTCTATGGTCATTGCGCCCCAACCTTAAACGGTTAATAGATGGTAATGAACGCCTTGTGGGCTGGCGTGCTCGTCGGGCAAAGCGTGAACCCAAAACCGAGTAACTTGATGAACCTTCCTTTCGGATAGAAATCTGAATTCAAAAAGAGAGACGCACCCATATTGGGTGCGTCTCTCTTTTTGATTGGTTACTTGAAATTACCAGGCTGCTGCCGATTGCGTCGGTGTCTCACCATAGAACTGTCGGTACAAGGCAATTAAATTGCGCTGGTGTAGCTCTTCTGCCAGACCACCCAGTAGTACCCGGCTTTTTCCGCATGTTTCAATATCGACTTCCAACAATAAATCGCCCGGATATTTTCGTCGAGATGCTTTCCGAACAGCTTTGCGAATCGCGGAAAGATATGCCAGATGGCTATCGATGGTTTCATCAACTTCGCCCCGCAGAACCACTTCGCCGTGTCCCTGGACAACATTCTCCAGCCCCATCTCGCGAATTTTCATCAGGGAGGTAATCATCGTTTCAATATCACCATCAACCAAATAAGGCAGCGGCATAAATACATCCCCGGCAAACAGAATGCGGTCTTCTTCGTTGAATACGCCAATCCCATCGGCGCTATGCCCCGGAAGCGGGATCATTGTCAGGGTTTTCTTGTCTACCTTCAGGCTTGATTCGCCTTCATTAAACGTCATCTGCGGCAATATTATCTTCGATTTTTCAAAGCTGTTATTTGCCTTGCGCGCCTGCTCCAGTGACGGAATGCCTCGTTCTTGCAAGAATGTGCGGCACAGCGCATGCGAAATTATGATTGCGCCCGGAAAATAACAATTGCCCCAACTATGATCCGCGTGATAGTGCGTGTTTATCACATAGCGCACAGGCACTTTTAGCTCTTGTTCAATGAAATCGCGAATTTCCAGGGTTTCTTCCGGAAACGATAATGTATCGATAGCTACCGCCCAGTCGGAACCGACGACTACCCCGGCAGTCACTTGCGCGTATAATTCACTTTGAAAAACAAACACATTATCAGAAACGCGTTCTCGTTGGATCATAACTACCTCAAGAATGCCGGTTCTACTACAACCCGAAGAACCGGCCAAAAGAATACCGAAGGATAGCACAAAGTAGTACCTAGCGTCAAGGATTGTGGAAAATTTCACAAATAATACGCTTGACTCTGGCATTCCATGTGTGTATAATGCCAGCTAATTGAATACACCACATCCGGGAGGAGTAGGTGACCAGGAACTGCCAGAGAAGGGATGGCCACAGGCTGCGAGCCGCCCTCAGAAACCAGTCGCCGAAGGTCGCCCGGAGCGAATGCCGTAGAAATCCATTGGAGAGTAGACCGGCACGGGCAAGCCCGTTATAGCGAAGTTCTAATGCGCTCCGGCAAGTTGGAACATGAGAGCACCAGCGCAGCGTGCTGCGCGGTGAAGTGAGGTGGTACCGCGGAAGTTGGATCCTTTCGTCCTCGATGGATGAAAGGATTTTTTGTTTTTCTGGAGTAAGCCATGAACCGAATTAGGAAATTACTCTATATCGTTCTGATTCTTGCCCTGGGCGGATGCAATCTGCCGGGTGGGAGTGCCGCCGCGCGGCCCCAGCCGGAGCGCAGCGCAGGGAGAAATACATTTGCCGCCGCACAGCTTTCAGCGCAAGCGACGGTGACCCAAACCCCGAGCGTAGAATCGAGCCCCGAGGGGAGCAGCCAACCCTCCGCCGAGTTTGCGCCGCCCATGCCGCCTTTCAGCGCGCAGAGCGAAGTTTTCCTTCAGCAAATCCACATGCTCGATGCACTCAAAGGCTGGGGCGTTGGTACTCAAACCGATAGCAGCGATCATATCCTTTTCACCGAAGATGGCGGCCAAACCTGGGCTGAGCGCACACCGCCCGAACCCGCAAGCGCCGAAACGCTGAGGGCTACCGCCCATTTTGCCGATGCGCGCCTGGCCTGGGTACTCTACACGCTTGAAAATGCTCCACCGCCCATGCAAGACCCAATTATATGGTATACACGCAATGGTGGTCGTTCGTGGCAGGCCAGCCAGCCCTTGCCGCTGACCGGGCAGGAAGGCTGGTTTGATCCCGAAGGTTTTACTTTTATTGACGAGCGTACTGGCTGGCTGCTGGTGCATATTGATGCCGGAATGAGCCACGATTACAGCCATCTTTTTGCTACGCTGGATGGCGGCCAAACCTGGGAGCGCATCGCCGACCCCTATGGCGTTGGTCTGCAAAGCCTGCATAACACCGGGTTGGCCTTCGCCGACAATCAATATGGCTGGGTAAGCAAAGATAATCTGGGCGTGATGCAGGGGGCTTTTTACGAGGCGACTTTTGATGGCGGTCAGACTTGGGAAACCCGATTTTTGCCCGCTCCCGATGATCTGGATTGGTTCACTGAGGTCAGCC
>Ga0233437_1000979_pt1 | contig 56871 bp, 35 predicted proteins | sample SI_122_August201_FD_182714 | JGI IMG/M metagenome (GOLD analysis project Ga0233437, IMG submission 182714) | Seawater microbial communities from Saanich Inlet, British Columbia, Canada - SI_122_August2016_200_MG | ecosystem: Environmental > Aquatic > Marine > Inlet | place: Canada: British...
ATAGTCCATCACTTCTTGACCATTCATGTCAGACAACGAAGCATCCAAAAGAACGAGGTCAAACCGCTCTTTATCAAGCATCTTCTTTGCCTCATCCCCGCTTGCGGCGGTTGCAGTACGATAGCCTTGATGGGTAAGAAGGGTTTTTAGGCTTTCGGCCATATAGTGTTCGTCATCGACGACAAGGACCTTGGAGTTGCAGGCCATTTGAAATCCTCGTTCAAGCAGAATCAACCGAAGGTTAGCCGCTATTGGTACCGGCAACAATATCTCTCAATAAATATAATAAAATATCGGAAGATTGACCTAAATTACAATACCCCTTTTTTGCCTGCTTATTGCCTATGTTAAATAGGCACTAATGAAAAGAAAGCAGGTGGGATCGAAGATTGGTCTTACGGTTTTTGATACCGAGTTTTTTCCTTATATTATCCCGGTGGTGGGAGATGGTCTTTCCTGATAGGTTAAAAAGGTTTGCGATCTCTTTGGTGGTTTTGCCCTGCTTGACAAGGTTGGCCACCTGAATTTCAGACGGCGTCAGTTTCAGGTACTTATATGACAACCTCTGGGCAAAGGGGGAAATAATCTCAGCAGTGTTGGATTCAAGGAGACAGACAAAGGTACTCTGCCTTTCGTTTAATCCGCTGTTTTTTAATTTATCAATATAGGGACGGACCAGATTCTTGACATTTAATAATACTCTCTCTTCCATCTCGATTTTATCCTGTTCTCTCTTCTTCAGCAGGATATTAAGCGCAATATTTGTCTCTTCGAGGTTTCGACTTTCTCTCTTCAGCTCCTCATTGACCATGATCAGCTCCGCCGTGCGTTCACGGACTTTATCTTCCAGTTCATCATGGGCTTTTTTTAATGCTTTTTCTGTCAGAACCCGATCGGTGATATCGGTGTCGGTTCCCAAAACCCGCACCGGCTTACCGCTTTCATCCCGAATGGCCGTGCCCCTTGCCAGAAACCACCGGGTGCGTCCATCCTTGTGCAGCATCCGATGGGCCACTTCGTACTGGGGGGTCAACCTCTGAAAGTGTTTTTCCGCCTCAGCCATGACAAGTTCTCTGTCCTCGGGATGAATCAGTCTACCCCAATCATCCATATGGTTTTTTATCTCGCGAACCGTATAGCCGAGCATGGCCTTCAGATTGGGATCGACATAGATTTCATTGGTTATTACATTCCAATCCCATACCCCGACCATCCCGGCATGGGTGGCCAGGTCGTATCGCGTTCGGTTCTCCTCCAGTGCACCCTCGATCTGTTTGCGCCCGATCAACGCTCCCAGCAGGGAACCTGTGGTTTTCAATGCGTCTATTTCCGCTTCGGCCCACTCTCGCTCTTCTTTGCACTCATCGAATCCGATGAATCCCCACCATTTGTTGTCCACGATAATCGGTACGGCCACAATCGAGTGAATATCCTGAGGGATAAGGATCACCTGCTCGCTCGCCGGGAAATTCTTTACATGTCCCTGAACGATATCGCCTTTACGGAAAATTTTTACCCAGCGGCCCATCCCGCCGGCTTCCCATGGAAAATTTTGAATATCGGGATTGTCGGCCTGTGACGGAATTCCTTCCGTGGTCCATTCATACCGTTGGGAGGTGAGAAGGACTTCGTCCGCTCCTATATGTGTTTCAAACACATAGACCCGGCTAACCCCGCTTGCAGCGCCCAGCCGAGCCAGGAGTTCCTGTATGTTCTTGTCCTTTAATGAAGTTTCCCTTAAGAATTTTTCAACAGCAGAACAGACAGCGCCCAGGAAGGCTCTCTCCTCGACGCGAGAGTCGTTTTCAGGCTGAAGAGTCGCGGCGCTGATGGGCGTGTTGTGAGTTTTTGATCCGGTTCTTTTCATGATCCTTCATTCGCACCGTGTGGGAAACATTAATTATAGTTGAAATATTCCAGATACATACCGATAATTAGAAGATTTTTAAAGATTTTGCAATCTTCACTTTCCTGAATGTCAAGATTAGATGTGTCGGTTCCAACACTTTGGGCGCTTAAATCATTATTTCTCTAACTCAGCTTTTACAGCCATTCCTATTTTTTCTAAAGTATACGGCTTTTTGATATAGGCTCCGGCCCCCAATCTCTGAGCCTCTTTAACACGGTCTGTTTCAGAAAACCCGCTTGCAATGATGGCTTTCTGGACTGGATGCACTTTAAGAATTTCCTTGTATGTGTCAAGGCCGTCCATGCCCGGGTCCATAATCATATCCAGTACGATTAATTCCACGCGTTGTTCTTTCAGATAGTCAACCGCCCGTTCACCGCTTGAAACCGCATCCGCTTTATAACCAAAAGTGGTCAATATCGTAAGTGCCATATCCCTCTGCCCTTTTATATCATCGACCACCAAAATCGACTCTCCTTTGCCCATATAATTTTCGATGGGCAGTTGGACCTTCTCTTTGGCTATTTCTTGTCTGGTTGCGGGGAAAAACAGCGTGAAGACAGTCCCTTTTCCTTCCGTGCTCTGAACATCGATATAGCCGTTGTGGTCTTTTACCGTGTTCCATACAACGGACATGCCCAATCCGGTTCCGCTTCTTCCCATTATCTTTTTCGTATAGAATGGCTCAAATATCTTTTCCTTATCTTCTGAAGAGATGCCTACGCCGTTATCAGAAACTGAAAGGGTGATATAATCGCCTTCCTCTACACTGTCATAACCGCTTAAGGGTCTGTCAATGTATCGGTTTTCCGTGGATATGAAAATCTTTCCCCCATCGGCTATGGCCTCGGCGGCATTGGAGACCAAGTTCATAACGGATTTGAACAGATGCACATGAGAACTTGAGATGTTTAAGATGTCAGATTCAAGATCGATCTCTACTTTAACCCCGGGATGGTGTGCTTTTAACTTTTCATATTGAGGACTTTTCAGATATTTAGAAATAATGTCATTTAGGTTCATCACCTCCGCATGCACAGCCCCCCTTCTCGCTAAAGTCAATAGATCATGAACGATAGCGGCTGCTTTTACTCCCGAATCCTGCATGGCTAAAATGGGCGTTTTTAAAGGGCTGCCGTCCGGGAGTTGCATTAATAACAGGTCGGGATAAGCGACAATGCCGGAGAGAACATTATTGAGATCATGGGCCACGCCGCCCGCCAGTGTGCCGACAGCTTCCATTTTTAATGCTCTATGCAGTTGGGCTTCAAGTCCCCTTTTTTCTTCCTCTGCTTTTTTCCGCTCGGTGATGTCCTGTATGGTGGTGCGGAGGCCTGTGATGTGTCCCGCTTCGTCATGTAGACATCGGTGTTGAACCAGTCCCGGAAACGTGGTTCCATCTTTCCGTTTACGGGTACGCTCGAAGGATTCGCCAATCGGCTTGGCGCCGGATATCTTGTCCATAATGAGCTTGCGGGCGTCTTCTTTCTCCAAGACAAACTCCCATATGGGCCGGCCCAGCATCTCCTCGGCACTGTAGCCTAACATATCCAGCTCTGTTCGATTGATCCGGGTGATGCGCCCGTCAGCGTCGATCTCATGATAGCCCACCGGGGCATCATCGAACAATTCCTGAAACCTTGCTTCACTCTTTTTAAGATTCTTTTGCGCCTCCTTCTGCTCGGTCACATCTCTGATGATGGTCAGCACTGCCGGTTGGCCCAAATAGGTAATCCGGGTCCCAATTGACTCCACTTCAACAACCTTTCCGTCGAGACGAATATTTTTGTGTGTGCTGCGAATTTTTAATTTCCCTTCCATTTGTATTTGCGCGATTCTTGCCTGTACCGCTTCGTGGTAATCCGGATGGACAATTTCAAATATGGATTTGCCGATGAGTGCCGCCTGGTTAACGGCGCCATAGATTTTTGCACCTTCAGGGTTGATATAGACAATTTTGTCCTGGGTCTGCACCACTACGGCCTCAGGAGACATCTCCACAAGACTACGGTACCGTTTTTCGCTCTCCACCAGCTCGATAGTACGTTCTGTCACCCGCTTTTCCAGTTCGTCATGGGCTTTTTGGAGTGCTTCTTCAACCTGCTTGCGTTCCGTGATATCACGGCAACTATAGAGCACCGTCCCTCTTTTGATGGAAACGCGCTTTACATTCACCAGCAATGCATGTGAACGCCCGTGCTTGTCTAAAATTTCCTGTTCGATATTAATAATCTCTTCTGACGACTCAAGATCTTTTGGATCGTAAAGGTCATTCCCAATAAGATTCGAAATATTGCCAAACGCTTGTACTTCACCAAATGTATATCCGAATATGGTCTCCACGTTCGGACAAATAAACGTGAAAACTCCGGTATTATCCGTTATAAACACGGCATCTGAAATGCTGCCAAGGGTGATCCGATATAGTTCTTCCGACCTCCTCAGAGCCTCTTCCGCCTTTTTACGCTCGACATCGTGTTTAGCCTTATAAAGCGCCATCTCAATAGCGATCCTGAGATCTCTATCCTGATAGGGTTTAAGAATATATCCGAACGGCTCGACGACTTTGGCCCGTTCAAGCATGTGCTGTTCGCTGTAGGCCGTCACGAAAATAACCGGTACTCCAAACCTGGAGTTGATCAGGGAGGCTGCCTCGATACCGTCCATCCGCCCTTCCAGTCGGATGTCCATCAGAACGATATCGGCCTTGTCCTTTTCAACCTTTACGACGGCTTCCTCGCCGGATGAAGCCACCGAGGGGACGTCATACCCCATGGCTTTCAAACCTGATTGCAGGTCCCTGGCCACAAGCGCTTCATCCTCGACAATCAAAACTCTAACTTTGCCCACTGTTGACTCCTTTTCTCAAATCACGATGCCTTTATACCTTATGGTGAAGCAAACGCCACTGTCCGGATTCAAGTCCATAATTCCGTGAAACTGATTTTCAACCAACGCAATCACAATCTGAAAGCCAACGGTTTGGGTATTCCGCCAGTCCAGCCCTTCGGGAAGCCCGACACCGTTATCCGCAATCACCAATTCCAACTCTCCTTGTCCTGCGTCTCGTATATCGACTGTTATTTCACCTGCTCGTCTGTCCGGGAAAGCGTATTTTAAAGAATTTGATACCATTTCATTGATGATCAGCCCGATATGCACGGCCTTTTCAAGACGTAACTTTATCCCTTCGGCCCGAACATTCAATTTAACCCGACCCGGATCGGTGCCATACACCTGGAACAACGTTCTGGTTAGATTTAAAATGTACGGCTTAAAATCAATTGCGGCAAAATCGTCCGACCGGTAAAGTGACTCGTGAACCAGGGCCATTGCCTGCACCCGAGTCTGGCTGTCCTTTAGAGCCTCTTTCACTTGTTCGTTATTGGAGCCCCGGACCTGAAAGTTAAGCAGACTTGTGATGACCTGCAGGTTGTTTTTAACCCGGTGATGAATCTCTTTTAAAAGTACTTCCTTTTCTTTGAGCGATGTTTTGATTTGCCTTTCGGCTCGCCTACGTTCAGTGACATCGCGAAAACTCCACACCCTTCCGACACTTTTTCCTCCTATCCGCTGAGGCTGTGAATAGCGTTCGAAAACTCTTCCATCCTTAAACTCGATAATGTCAAAGCTCTCTGAGTCGGGTTGACAGTACAAATCTCTCACTTTTGTGAGAAAGACTTCAGGATCTTTTATCTGATCTAAGACAAACGACAACGCTTGTTGATCATTCTGCGAGGCGAGCAAGGACTCCGGGATGCTCCACATCTCTATAAACTTTTGATTAAAATCTATTATTTTACTGTTTCTGTCCACCACCAGAATTCCGTCGGCAGTGGATTCCATCGAGGCACGGAGAAGAGAAACGGCACTTTCAAGTTCCTCCTCCGCCCGCTTATGTTCTCTAATGTCTGTGTACATCGCCAGGGTACCGAATATTTGGCCGGCAACATCACTTTCAGGTCCTGCATGCAATAAGGTATCGATAATTTGGCCATCGCGGGTGACAAGCTGGCGTTTCCTGATGGTAAAGCGATTCTTCAGTGCGAGTTTATATCCTTCAATTAATTTTATGGCTGATTCGTGTGTGTAAAAGTCGCTTAGCGGTCGACCCAGAACCTCGGCTCGGCTATAACCCAGATTTTGCAAGAACAATCTGTTGCAATCTTCGACAACCGGAACATTCGCCTGATTGCGGGTAACCACATACATCGACGGCGCATTATCAAACAGGTCTCGATACCGTTGCTCCTCGTGCTTTAAGTTTCTAAATAGTAGGCTGTAAGGCTTAACAAGTCCTGTCTCGATTATGGCTTTGTAAATGAAATAAAACGAAATAATCTTTAAAAAATGACCGATCAGGTTGGAAATCCCATAGGCGTCTTTGTAAAGTGTGAAGGCCAATTCAGAAGCAAGAGTCGTGATGATGGATACCGTCAGCAATTGTAAAACACCCGAGTCGAAATCCTTACGGTTTTTAAAAAGCAGGAAAACAGCGGCAATTAGGATCATGCAAATGATATACTCGCTGACCTTCTTAAAAGGAGTCAATCCCACTCCTTCTACAAAACAGTCCGGGAAGATGTTCCCATAAAAGATCGAGACCAGAAAAAGGGCAGTGGTCATGATATAACCGGCAAATACGGAATCGATTTTCAGTTTCCGACCCAAAAAAAACGGGGCGGCTAAAAATGTGAAGCCTTCCATATACCGGGCAGCAATCCACAACTGGCACGGCAAATTGGTTCCGCCCCCTTTAAATACCCCCATGCCTTTGTAACCCAGTGTATGCACCAGATCGATAGCTCCGATGAATGGATAAGCAATTCCAAGCAATAGAATATAATTGTTGTCCAGAAATTCACGCGAGTTCCAGGCAATCATAAAAATACCGCAGGCGACAACAATGCTGAAGATTTCTGCCAGACCGTGGAAAAGGAGGTAATTGTAAAGGCTTATAAGATATAATCCGAATAAGAACAACAATCCGGACACGAAAGTCATAAATTTTCCGGCAATAGGAAACTGTTTTTCCGCCTCAACCATTACAAGTTCTCTGTCCTCGGGATGAATCAGTCTACCCCAATCATCCTGGTTTTTGATCCGGTTCTTTTCATGATTCTTCATTCTCACCGTGTGGGAAAATATGTATCAAAAATGGTTGCAACTTGAACATTTACTATTACAATTTTCTCCCATTATAGGAAATATTGGATTCTTCCTGCTCTAATTTCAATCCTTATCCAACACTTTCCGGATTATCCTGGCCAACTCTTTCATAACAATGGGCTTCATGACAAAACCTTTGATCCCAATCTCCGAAGCTGCCTCCTTATCGATCTGTTCGCTGTATCCGATACAAAGAACAACCGGTGTATCGGGTTGAATTTTTAAAAGCTCCTTAGCCAGCCTGACACCGGACATATTCGGCATGGTCAAATCAGTCAAGACCAGATCAAATCTGTCAGGTTGGTGTCGAAAGGCTTCCAAAGCCTCTATACTGCTCGTCCGGGCTGTTATCTGATATCCAAGATGTTCAAGGATTTCTTGCATAATTTTAATTGCCGGCAGTTCATCATCGACAACAAGAATATGTTCGTTACCTTTCAAAATCGGTCCGGGGATTTCTTTTCTCCTGGCTCCCCGGGGTGATTTTGCAACGGGCAGATAGACTTTAAAAATACTTCCTTTCCCCCTTTGGCTAAAAAACCTGATATCGCCCCGATAGCTTTTGGCAATGCCGTAAACAACGGAGAGCCCAAGCCCCGTACCTTTGCCCCTTTCTTTGGTGGTAAAGTATGGATCAAAAATTTTATCTCTAATCGATTCTTTAATACCGGCACCTGTATCAGAGACTATTAAACAGGCATATCGACCGGGAATCATGTCTGGATTCTTTAAATCTTTTGATCCTAAGCCAACTTCATCAAGATTTATTTTGAGAATCCCGCCGGTATCCCCCATAGCTTGGAAGGCATTTATTGCAAGATTCATAACGATCTGTTGAATCTGGGTCGGATCAGCCATCACCAGACCACAATCTTTCTTGATGTCGTGCCGGATAACGATGGAAGCCGGGAGCATGGCGTTAATTATTCTTAAACACTCTTTAAGGACGGATTGAATTTTCAAGAGTTTTCGTTCTTTTTTCTCTTGGCGACCGAAGGCAAGAATCTGGTCAATTAATTCCTTAGCCTTGTTTGATACTAATAAGATATCGTTGAGCCCTTTTTGAAAATATCCTCCTTTTTTTGCCTTCAACAGCATCATTTCCGCATGGCCCATAATCGGAGAGAGCATGTTGTTAAAATCATGGGCAATGCCTACGGCCATGACTCCGAGCGCTTCTACCCTCTGTGCGCGATGGAGCTGGCTCTCGATATGCTTTCTTTCCTTTTCTACCTTAACCCGGAATTCAATATCTCGAATGGCGGCAATATGCACCTGTCGGCCTTTCCAGATAAAATGCCGTGCTGTAATCTCAACGGGGAAAACCGTGCCGTCTCTTTTTTGGTGCCAGCGGATTGGAACATTATCTTGTCGCCCGAGAGTTGTTTCCCGGGTGTTGTCCGGCTCCGATGATACCTGGGTATGATCCATTCCCAAAAGCTCTTCTCTGGAATATCCATATAGGGCTGGGCCGGCGGGATTGACCTCAAGAATTTTACCTGTTTCGTTTTCGATCAAAAAAATGGCATCGGATTCCATTTCAAAAAGCTGGCGATATCTTTCTTCACTCTCTTTAAGCGTCTTCTCCGCCAGGTTTTTTTCGGTAACATCCCTGACCACCGTATGCATATAGTATGCGTTGCCAATTAAAACCCTCCGATTACTGAATTCCGTGTCAATTGTCGTACCGTCTTTTCTTTGGATTTTAGCCTTGCTGATAATGGCCTCTCCGGACATAATCCGGTTTAAAAAATCCTCATCGGCATGCAGATCCACTTTTTCATGCAAATCCGGGATCGACATTTTCTTGAGCGCTTCCTTGGAATATCCGGTTAATTCAGACGCCGCATCATTGACATCAACAAATTTGGAATCGGTGTTGGCGATAAAGACGGCATCTCTTGAACCGTTAAAGATCAATCGATACCGCTCTTCGCTTTCTTCAAGCGCCTGTTCTGCCCTTTCGCGTTCGAGGGCTTCGTTTTCCAGGTCCCAGAGTCTATCTATCCATTGTTTGAAAGTCATTTTGCTTGCCATGAGAACCTACTTTCCACATGAAAGTGAAAGGGCCACCAGACCTGCCTTTTTTGCACAAGCAAGGTGATTTGTTAGTATTTAACACCTTACAGTGGGGCTGATTAACCGTTCTGCACATCGAGCCGCATGATAATTTCACGCAAAGTCAAAGACCGTCTAAAAAAGAATTTCCGATTTTATTTCAAATGATTTGCCTCAACAGACTGCTTGCTGTCTCATTTTCCGAATCTAATTTTAAAATGGATTTTAATACCTGCTCAGCCCGCAAAAGGTGCTCAATTTTGATATAGAGCTTTGCCGTAAGAATCTTGGTTTCGATATTGCCGCTGTCCTTCTTGCCGGCTTCAATCAAGTAGTCCAGTGCATTATGATTTTTACCGAGCTTTTCATATACTGTTGCCAGTCTGACCATGATATCGGAACGGCTCGGCACATCTCCCAGAATACCCTCCAAAAGCCCGATTGCATAATCATACGCTCTGTTTTGGAGGCAAAACTCGGCAATCTCTTCCCGCATCGCCAGAGAATTGCCCGAAAGGGTGATGGCTTTATCAAATACGGATATGGCCTTTTTGATCATATTTTTTTGAACCAATATTTGTCCGAAATAAATCCCGCGGGATACATGCCGTGGACTTATTCTCATTGCTTTGTCAAAACATTTGGCGGCTTTTTCAATGTCGTTCTGCCTTAAATAGAGTTCACCAAGAGAGTGAAAGGCAGTCACATCCTGTTGATTCATCCGGGCCGCTTTTGCTAACCATGCCTCCGCCCTTTTCAGATCTCCTTTCTTAAAAAACAAGCAACCCAGCTCCCGTACCGGCCTGGATGACAGGGGATCGGTTTCCATGGCCTGTCTGACTTCTTCAATGGCGGCATCGTAATTTCCGGCTTCTTTAAAATCTCTGGCTCTTTTTAGATAACAGACCGACGGAGGCGGGTTGTTGGCCTTTTCAATGACCATTGAGATCCTATCACCTAAAGATTTTACCGAGAACGGTTTGAGAATGTAGGAATCGATTTCTGACTCGGCGACTTCTGCAACTATTTCCCGGTTGCCCTCAGCGGTGACCATGACGACCGGTATATCTCTCAACTCCCGATCTTCCCGGATCCTGGCCAGCAACTCCACACCGGTCATCACCGGCATGTTCCAGTCGACAATTGCGAGATCTATCGGCGTTTTCTTTAACAAATTGTAGGCTTCGGCGCCATTGTGTGCGAAATAGAACGTCTTCCCATACCCGATCACCTTCATCATGGCCCGCATGGATTTGCACATGTTCTCCATGTCATCGACAATCAACGCGGTCATATTCTTCCGATCGATCATTTTTATGCCCTCGATAATTGATGAACTCGTAAAATGCGCTTTCAGTCATTGCCGGCGAAGCGAAGCAATTTTATTTGTCGCCACTGCTTGAAATTATGCGTTTGTTTTGTTGCTCCGCTCCGCGCAATGACCGTGTAGAATGACTTTTTACGAAGCCGCCTTAATTGATCTTGAAACCATGTTATCCCGCCTCCTTTCTATATACGGAATTTGCCGTTGAAATCAGCGGCAGGTCGAGTCCGTGAAGGGTTTCCGAATGCCCGGTAAAGAGATAACCGCCCGGTTTCAGATGCCGGCACATTCGCTGTATGACCGCCTCCTGGGTGGGGCGCTCGAAGTAGATGATGACGTTTCGGAAAAAGATGACATCCATGGATTGGCTGATGTCGAATCCGGCATCCATGAAATTGAGCCGTTTGAGCCTTACCTTAGACCTGAGCGCCGGCACGATCCGCACCAGACGGTTGCTCCGGTCCCGGCTTCGTAAAAGGTATCGCTTCTTTATCTCCAAAGGCACCGGAGCCGTCTCGCCTTCCCGGTAAACGGCCCTTTTGGCCCTGTCCAGCACCTGTGTGGAGATGTCGGTGCCCAGGATGGAAAAATCGAACCCGTTTACGCTATTGGCAAACTCGCTTAACACCATGGCCAGCGTATAGGGTTCGGCGCCGGTTGCGCAGCCCGCGCTCCAGATGGAAAGCGTTCGCCGGACTCCCGCCCCTGATTTGCGCATCAGCTCGGGCAGGATCGTGCCGGTCAAATACGCGAAGTGCCTCGGCTCCCGGAAGAAATCGGTCTTGTTGGTGGTCACGAGATCCAGCATGTTCACAAGCTCGTGCACTCTGCCTTCCGGACCGAAAACGTAATCGGCGTAATCTTTAAAAGATTTCATCCCCAGAATCCGCAACCGTTTCTGAAGCCGCCCCTGGAGCATGGTCTTTTTGCTCGGGGGCATCTTGATGCCCAGTTCGGCCGTGATAAATTCGCTGAACCGTTTGAACACCCGGTCCGACAGTATCCGGTCGGGCCCGGAGGCGGCCCGGTGGTCGGTCTCCATTTGCCGTTTTCCGGATAGCGGGATTGACGATTCAAGTTGACCCATCGGTGTCATGCGGCTGCAAGCTCCTCATTTTTTGTCTCTGAAATCAATTTCGGCACGTCGATGATAAGCGCCACCGTACCGTCCCCCAATATGGTCGCCCCGGAGATGTTTTCGATGTTTCGATAGAGCCGGCTCATGGTCTTGATTACGATCTGGTGCTCTCCGATCACCCGGTCCACCACGATGCCGATCCGCTGCCCGTCCACTTCGTTGACGATCACCTGCTCGATGTCCGGCGGATTTCCCGGGATGTTAAACCGTTCCCTCAACGGAATGTAGGGCACGAGTTTTCCCCGGATGTTTAAGACGTTTCGGCCGTGTGCCCGGGCCGCATCCTCCCGGCTCAGCTCCACGCACTGCTCGATTGCGGATAGGGGCAGAACATATTTTGCCTTTTCACTCTCCACCAGCAGGCCGCCGATGATGGCCAGTGTCAGCGGCAGCTTTAAGGTAATCGTCGTCCCCTTGCCGCCGGCGCTTTCGATTTCAATGCTTCCCCTCAACTCATCGATGCCGCGCTTGACCACATCCATGCCCACGCCCCGGCCGGATACGCCCGATACGTTTTCGGCCGTTGAAAACCCGGGGGTGAAAATAAGTGAGAAAAGCTCCTTTTCGCCCATGGCTTCATCCGGTTGTATAATGCCCTTTGAAACCGCCTTCTCCCGAATCCGCTCGGGATTGAGGCCGGCGCCGTCGTCTGAAATGCGTATCAATACATTGGCGCCGGAATGCTCTGCGTATAGCCGAACGGTTCCCCGCCTCGGCTTTCCTGACGTTTCTCTCAGTTCGAGGGTCTCTATCCCGTGGTCGATGCTGTTGCGGATAATGTGCACCAGGGGATCGTTTAGCCGTTCGATCACGGTTTTGTCCAGCTCGGTGTCCCCGCCTTCGGTAACCATCACCACTTCCTTTCCAAGCTCTTTTGAAAGATCCCGCACCAGGCGCTTCAGCTTGCTGAAGGTGGCGCCGATGGGCATCATCCGGATGCTCATGGTGTTGTCACGAAGCTCCGCCGTCAGCCGCTCGACCACCTCGGCGATATTTGTCAGTTCGGAGTCCTTTTCATAAACCGCCTTCTGGCTGAGGCGTGCCTGAACCGTCACCAGCTCCCCCACCAGGTCGACCAGGGCGTCCAACTTGTCGGCGGCCACCCGGATGCTGGATGCCTGGGGGGCTTGCTGCCGCTCTTGGCGCACCTTTTTTACATGGGCCTGTTCGGCCAGGGCCGAATCCACCGATCCAGGGTCCACCGATCCGGAAGCAACCAGTATCTCCCCGATGGGCCGTTGGCTTTCGGCGGCCGCTTCGACGGCGGCTTTGGAAAGATCCCCCCTTTCCGTTAAAATCTCGCCGATCCGCTTGTAGTCGATCCCTCTGTTATTTTCTTCGGTTTCGTCAATCACATCGATGAGGATGTCGCTGGTATCCTCAACAAAGATAAAAACATCTTTTATGGCATTGATCCCTTTGGCGGTGGTCAGTACCACATCCCAGTATACGTAACAGGTTTCCGGATCGAGTTTTTCAAGTCCCGGTATGTTCTTTGTCTGGGCCGTCACACTGCAGGGACCGAGCTCGGATAGCTCTCTTAACAAAAGAATGGGATTGGCGCCGGTTTTGAAAATATCCGAATGGGGAGCAAAACGGACCCGGTAGGTCACCTCGCCGTCGGTGTCTTCCAGTGTCGTGTCGACATTTTCTTCGGAAAAACCGGCTACGCTCCGGGACACTTCCGCTGTCTCGACACCGGATGAAATAAGCGCTTTCAGGGCTTCGATAATGACCTTCGACCGATCTTTATCCACGGGCTCACCGTCCACCGATGCATCCAACATAGCCTTTATCTGATCCCGTGCCGACAAGGAAAGGTTTACAAGCTCTGTCGTAACCGTTATTTTCCCCTCTCTTACAAGATCAAATGCGGTTTCGAGCTCATGGGTAAAGTCGGCGATATCGTTATATCCGAACATGGCCCCGGAACCCTTGATCGTATGCATGGCCCGGAAAACCCGGTCGATCAGATCGGTATCATCGGGCATTTCTTCCAGCTTCAGCAGCGAGGTCTCGAGTTCCGTGACAAGTTCGTATGCTTCTTCCAGAAACGCGTCTTTAGGTATGTTCATGGGTTTATCCTTCATTCTTGTAAATTCTATCCCAGCACCTTCTTCACCACCGCCACCAGTTGCTCGGGTTTAAACGGCTTTACGATCCAGCCGGTGGCGCCGGCCGCCTTTCCCTCCTGTTTTTTAGTGCCCTGGGATTCGGTGGTGAGCATCACGATCGGCATGAACTTGTGGGCCGCCTCGGCCCTTAAGGCCTTGATCAGCTCGATGCCGTCCATGTTGGGCATATTCAAGTCGGTAATCACCATCCGGGCCCCGGACCCGTTAATCTTCGACAGTGCATCCTTGCCGTCGACAGCCTCCACTACGTCATACCCTGCATCCTTGAGGGTAAAACCGACCATCTGGCGAACACTGGCCGAATCGTCCACGGTCATTATTTTTTGTGTCATTTACCCTGTTCCTCCCCCTGTAAATTTTCTCCCCGGAGTTCTGAAAATGCTCCTAAATGAGGTAAGAATCCGGCATCCTTTGCGGTGACGGCAAGAAGTTCGGAATCTTTTGAATTTAACACCAGGCGCTTACCAAGACCCACTGCGTTTTGCCGGGCTGCATAAACGAGCTGGAGGAAAGAAAGATCCATACCGGATACGTTTTCCAGATTTAGAGTGATCCGGTCGGACCCGGTCACCGCCTCTTCCAGCGCCGTTTTCAACCCGGCGGCATATGCGACGGTAAGCTCGCCCGAAAATGTCAGAATACTTTGGAACTCGCTTGATTCTTTCAAAATGTTCATTCATTGTCTCCAATTCAGGATTGCGCAATCGCATCATCGTTTCGAATATCGTTAAAAAAGTTCGACGTTGTCTCCCAATAGATCCTGTTCTTCATGCGTGTTGTCGGATCGTACGGTTTCTGATTCCGGAAATCCTTCAAACATGCCTTGATGGTTGCCGTCTGAGGCTTCAGCATCATCCAATGCGTCATCGTTGCCGTTTCCGAGAACCGTTTCATGAATCCGCCGCTCCTGCTGCATGGTATATCTGGAGTAGATCTTATCGACGTTTGAGCCCCGGCCGTTTGAGCGGCCGTTGTCCCAGGGGGAAAGCATCTCAAGAATTTCCGTAAGCTTCCGATGCTGCTGAGACAAACCCTGGGAAAAACTTTTTAGAAATTCAAGACCGTCTTTTACGGTGATAATCTTGAGGTTCAACGCCCGGCTCGCCTCGAATATCACCCCGGAATTTTCTTCAACCGCTTGACACACCCCGGAAAATTCCTTCATAAAAATATCGAATGGACGGCCCCGGGCCTCTTTTGTCGGCTTATCGCTCTCTTCTGCGGCCCCGGTTCTTATTACCTGAGCGGTTTTGTGGATGTTTGCCAGGGTCTCTTCAACTTCCGATGCAAGGATGTTGGACTGACCCGCCGCTTCCTTCAACTCATTGACAATCACAAAAAACGCTTTGCCCTCCGATCCCAGGCGCATGGCGCTTGCGGTGGCGTTTAATGCCTTGAGGTGAATATCAAAGTTGATATCCCGAATCTGGTTGAGATATTCTGAAAGCCGGTTTGCGGATTGCTTTGATTGATTGCCGGCTGAGTGGATGCGGCAAAGCCTCTCTTCTCCCTGTTCGAGCAGCGTTTGGACCTTTTCAAGGGTTATGTTCAGCGAATCCATCGGTGTCTCCTGTTTTTGCACAGAAACATTGCCGATTTTCATATTGTCCGAACAGAGCACGGAAAGATTGGAAGATACTTCCTCAACGGTGCTGTTCAGCTTGTCAAAGGCCTCTGAACTGACCCGGAAAATTTTGTCTACTTCGGTTATTAAATTCAGAAGTTGAGCGGCCTGGACCTTAAGAGAGGAGCAGGCGGCGCTATAGTGTTTATGAAGCAGGTCGCGGTTTTTCCCGTCGGATCCGTCAGCGCAAAGCGTTCTTGACTCATTCAGCGATTTGAAAATATGCTCAATCCGCTGGCTGACATTATCGTGGATCTGAATTCCGACCACAATCTTTCCGACCTCCCGGGAAATCTTTTCAGCCTGTTTTCCGGTCCCCTCAAAGATGTTCATGGAAAGCCGAATAATTTTCTCAACTTCGGGGGCCACGCTGTCGACCGATTTTTCGGCCTTCAGAGAGAGATGCTCCAACTGCTCGAGACTGTCGAGCATATCATTCCGGAAAACGCTCAGTGCGGACCGTGTCTCCTCGGCCCGTCCGCGCATGGCTTTGAACAACCCACGGACGGTTTCAGCCACCCCTTTGATTTCCGAGCCGAACTCAGCGGATATGTCCGTTTTGTCATCCATCCGGGAGCTTTCGATATTTATATTCATTCCGATTATTGTGAGCATTTTGGCGATGCGTTTCAGCACTGCGCTCATTCCGGCCAGATCGTTCAGGTTTTTGATGATGCCCTCGAAAGCCTGCAGATTATCCGTCATCTGCAACCGATCGACCTGAAGCTTTTTCACCGAAGATGTCGATGCCGATAGAATTTTGTGAAGAATCGCTTCATGGGATTGTCCGTCGGCGCCGTTGACTGCATTGCGTGTTTTCTGCGTCAAGCCGGAAGCATCGTCGTAAATCGATTGAAGCGCCTCTCCCAGTTTCAAAAAATCGGGCTCAACCCTTTTACAGCAATATCTCAAGCCTTCAGAGCATTCCAGGAGCCGTTCTGATACTTCCTGGCCCGCTAAACAGGAACCAGATCGATCCCGGTCCGCCTCAGCCGCCGAAAACACGGCGGCCCTTTCCTCTCCATCTTTCATCTGATGCCTATTCCCTTAAACGACGGTTCTCGTTTCCGAATTTCTTTCCATCATTTTCCGAGCGCTTCTTATTTTTGCCGTCTTTCTATCTTCTCCGGTATTCTTACTGATTCTTTTCAAAACAGCCGCCACATCTTTAAAATCGCTGTCGATAGCGCTGATGAAACGGGGGTAGATCTGAAGGCCCATGCGAATCATCTCCTTTTCCGTATCGGGTAGTATGAGAATAACCCGGGTGTCATACAAAAGCCGACGGAAGGACAATATTTCCATAAGTTGATGTTTGTCGGTTATCAGTAAAAGCAGCCCGAAGGGCCGGGTTATCGGGACTTGATTCAATCGATTGCGTAAGCCTTCAATGGTTTCCACTGTTTCTACCTGCCCCTCTAACGCTATCGTTTCCACAACCCGAAGAAGCCGTGGACCGGCGTCCCCGTCCTGCGGGATATAACCAAGAACTTTCATATGAGCCCCTTTTTCCTTATCGTAAATTTCCATTCCCCCACACAAGGCTATGGCAAAAGCCGTGCCATTGGCGGTAAAATTTCTTATATCTAATGATAACAGTTAGTTAATAAGACAGAGGAGGGGAACACGAAAAGGGCATTTCAGACAGAATTCACTAAAGGTGAACAGCAAGTGTTCAGGAAAAGCGGATAAGATGTTTAGAAAGTAGGAGCATCCCAGTGAACCCCAACGCCCAACAGGATGTTGCCGGTTATACTCTTACTCCAGGAATAGTTCGATTTCTCCCGAACTTTGCGCCTGCTTCCTGATCCGGTGCACCTGGCCGTCCTGGGATCGGGTCACCTTGTTGTTGGCAGAGCCGCTTTTATTGCGCTTTACCCAGACGTCCCCGGTATCGGTATGAAAAAGTATTTTCCGGGAAAGACATCCCCCGACATCCATACCGGAAACCCGGATCTGTTCCTGCTTTAAAAACGTTTCAACAAAATCGACATTTTGTCTCCCCGGACTATTTTCATCCGGAATCGACGGCAGCAGTCGGGCGCCCCCGAAGATCTTTGCAATGAAACGCCGGCTGCCCCCGTTCAGGTTCATGATCCGGTTTATCAGCAGCTCCATGGCATTGATGCCGTATCGGGCCGGTGCATTGAAGCCTTTCACATCGGCCCGGTCGGGCAGAAGGATATGGTTCATTCCCCCCACCCGCCTTATCGGATCGAAAAGGCAGACGGCCACACAGGAGCCCAAAAGCGTACCGATGACCGTGGGGGTATCGCTGGCGTAATACTCTCCGATCCAGATATCGATTTTTTGTTTCATGCTGCAGTTTTTCCCTTTGGGGCAAAACCCTTCAATCCAACAGACCCCGGGGAGCGAATCACTTCGATCAGTTTCTCTGTCTTTTTCTCTAATCCGCGCAGGCGTTCAGAACCGCGCCGGCAATGGCGCCCAGCGGCAGCACTTTGTCCACGGCCCCCCGTTTGACAGCCTCCTTGGGCATACCGAAAACCACCGAAGTGGCCTCGTCCTGTGCGATGTTGAAGGCGCCGACCTGTTTCATTTCACGCATCCCGCGGGCCCCGTCGTCTCCCATGCCGGTCATGATCACGCCCACGGCATTGCCCCCGGCGTACCGGGCCGCAGACCGGAACAGCACATCCACCGACGGCCGGTGCCGACTCACCAGCGGCCCCTGTTTGATCTCGACGTAATATCGGGCACCGCTTCTTTTGAGGATGCAGTGATAATTTCCGGGGGTGATGAGCGCCCGGCCTCGAATGATGGTGTCCTGATCTTCAGCCTCTTTTACCGTAACCCGGCACAGGTCGTTCAACCGCCCGGCGAATGTCGATGTGAATTTCTCCGGCATATGCTGAACGATGACCATTCCGGGGGCATCGGACGGCAGGGCCTCGAGAAACACCCGCAGCGCTTCGGTCCCGCCGGTAGAGGCCCCCACCACCACCACCTTTTCCGTGGTGCGGATCATGGCCTGCGCGGGGTTTGGTTTTGCAATCATCGCATCGGCCGTCAGCTTGGGCGTTACTTCCCGGATCGGTTTCACACCATTCAGTTTGACCCGGGCCGCGGCTTTTACCGCATCGCAGATCCGGGTCTTGGATTCTTCCAGAAAACGCTTTGTTCCCAACTTTGGTTTTTGAATGATTTCAACCGCCCCGTACTCCAGGGCCTTGAGGGTGGTTTCGGCGCCTTTTTCCGTCAGGCTGGAGCAGATGACCACGGGGATAGGGTGCTGGCGCATGATTTTTTTTAGAAAGGTAATCCCGTCCATGCGGGGCATCTCCACATCCAGGGTGATGACATCCGGCTCCGCCTTTCCGATTTTCTCGGCAGCTGCATACGGGTCGGGCGCCGTGGCTATGACCTCAATCCCGGGATCCGACGCCAATATGTCCTGCAAGCTCTGACGCACCACCGCAGAATCATCCACTATGAGAACCTTGATTTTATCTCTCATCTGTTTCCTGTATCTCTTATCAAAATTCCGGATTCATACCGATCCGCCCGGCGGTCTTCCTGCTGCCGAGGGAGTAAATCGGCACGTGAAGATAAAACCACCGGGCGGGTTTTGGGTTAAACAAAAGTTATCCTGCGGCTGCAATCCGGCTTTCGTCCGCTGTATCCGGATCCGTCGCCTGGATCATGGTCAGTTCGTCTGCGGAAAAGACCCGGTCGATATCCAGGATGATGATAAACTGGTCGTCCCGTTTTCCGATGCCCCGGATAAACTCGGTCCGCCACTTGGCCCCGATCCTGGGCGGTGGCTCGATCTGACCCGCCTCGAGCTCCAGCACCTCGTGCACCGAATCGGCAAGACCGCCAAGCTCGATCTGCTCCCCTTCAACCGAGATCTCCATCACCACCACCCGGGTGTCTAATGTGGATTCCACCGGGGCCATGCCGAATTTTGTCCGCAGATCCACCACCGGCACCACGCTGCCCCGCACGTTGATCACCCCCCGCATAAAATCCGCGGCCTGGGGCACCTTGGTAATCGGGCTTAAGTCCAGCACCTCCCGCACCCGGGCAACATCGATGGCAAAGACCTCGTCTCCCAGCTTAAAGGTCAGATAAAGCGCTGTTTCCGTTATTTGCGATTCTTTCATCGGTATCGGTCTCCTTTTAAAAAACGGGGAACCCGAATTCTATTCGGATTCCCCGGTGTCGTTAATATTTCTCGAACTCGCCGTCCAGGGCGTCCTGCTCCAAACCCTTGGGATCCATATCGAGCATAATACCCTCTGCGGCCTTGACCGATTTACCACCGTTGCCTTTTTGTGAAACGGTATTAACGGCATGCGGTTCGGTCTGCGCAACCGCCCGGGCAACCTCCCCATGCGCCCCGGTTGCCGCGGTTTTCAAGACCCTGGCCGTCTGCCGGACGGCTCCGGCGCTGCGGTCATCGATACTGAAAAATGCAATCGCGCTTTGCAACTGCTCGGCCTGGGTGGAAAGCTCCTCGGCCGTCGAGGCCATCTCTTCGGATGCCGACGCGTTCTGCTGGATCACCTGGTCCAGTTGCTGGATCGCCTTGTTGATCTGGTCCGCGCCGGTGTTCTGCTCGTTGCTGGCAGCGGCGATCTCCTGGACCAATTCGGCGGTTTTCTGGATGTCCGGCACCATCCGGTTGAGCATCTCGCCGGCCTTTTCCGCCACCTCCACACTGCTGCCCGAAAGCCTGCTGATCTCACCGGCGGCGGTCTGGCTCCGCTCGGCAAGTTTACGCACTTCAGAAGCCACCACCGCAAACCCCTTGCCGTGCTCGCCGGCCCGGGCCGCCTCGATGGCGGCGTTTAGTGCCAAAAGGTCGGTCTGGCGGGCGATCTCCTCGATAATCGATATCTTCTCCGCAATCTTCTTCATGGCCGATACGGTCTCGGTAACCGCCTCGCCGCCTTCCCTTGCGTCTTCGGCAGCCTTTTGTGAGATTTTCTCGGTCTGCTGCGCATTGTCCGAGTTCTGCTTAATGTTGGCCGCCATCTGTTCCATGGAAGAAGAGGCTTCTTCGGCGGACGCCGCCTGCTCGGTGGCCCCCTGGCTCATCTCTTCCGAGCTCGAACTCATCTGCTGGCTGCCGCCGGCCACATTGCCGCCTGCACTCTTTACATCGGTGATCACCTCCCGAAGCTTTTCCACCATATTTTTCATAGCGGTCATCAGTTGCCCGATCTCGTCTTTGCTCGTTGCCTCGATAGCTATTGTAAGATTTCCATTGGATATTTTGTCAGAGATATCCACCGCTTCCCTCAAGGATCGGGCAATTGTTCGGCTGATAAAAAATCCGAGACTTAAAGCAACAAAAAGACCGATTATTGTGAAGGCAATTATTAACAAATTTGATTTTTCCTGAGTGGCATCGGCACTTTCCATGCCGGCAGCCATATTTTCCCCTGAAATCTGTTCGACTTTTTCCATGATTTGATCGACACTCTCGCTAAATTCACTAACCAGGGTCATGCGTTTGCGGGACTCTGCCATCTTTCTCAACGCGTCATCATACTGGTCAAACATTTTTACGCTAAAACCGATGAAATCAGTATGGGTATTTATAATCTTTTGGGGAAAAAATTTCTCCAAAGCATCAAAGCGAGCTCCTGCCGCTTCAAACTGTTCTCTTAATTTACCCGTCTCTTGAATAGATTCCACACCCACGTATTCCTCCCCAATGGCTTTCTGCTCCATCATGAATATCCTTGCCTCCATTGAAGCATCTACTTTCTCATCGATTTTTTGGACACGGGTAAGTTCTTCCTCATAATCTTCAAGTAGTCTTTTTAGGCGATCTGAATGTTGATCAAAATCCTTCATGGAATGATCGACCTTATCTTCACTGGCAATATGCAGTCGATGAAGTTTCATCAGTTCAACGGCATTTTCCTGGAATTTTTGATGATATTCGTCCGCCTCAGCACCCAGTTTTTTCAACTCATCCGTACCGTGTTTTTCTATATATCCGACATGCCGATCGAAATCGCTGATACTTTTATGAAACGAATTTTCTATCTTCTCCAATCGGGAAGACTCCTCGTCAAGTAGATATCTTCCTATCAGATCGCTACCGCTTATTAAAGCAATCATCCCTTCCATCGAGGCGTCCGCCAATGGTACTTCAACGTCTAAGTTTCTGTCAAAAGCACCTCCTGCCTTGCTTAAACCGCTCATACCGATTGCACCGACAACAGCGATGAACAGGGCAATTGTGACAAAACCTATAATCAGCTTGGTTCCTATTTTAAAGTTTCTAAACATCTCTTATCCTCCTTACGTTTTTAGTGTTTCTAATCAAGACAAATATACCATCCCCTATCCTTCGACTTATTCACCCTCGGCCGTTCATCAAGCTTTTCTTTGCTCGAAACTTCCCATCCGTCTCCCGGACCATTGATCTCAACCTAAACGCCCCTCCCATGCCTTTTAAGCGTATGGTCCAGGATCTCTTTTACTTCATTGAGTTGAAAGGGCTTTATTAGGTAATAAATAACACCCTTTTTTCGTACTTCCAATTCTAACTCCCGCGTGTTGTAGCCGGTCATGGCCACGATATTCATTCCCGGCCGCAATCCTTGGAATTTTGAGATTAACTCATATCCCCTGCAGTCGGGAAGAAAGACATCTATAAATATCAGATCGAATCTATTTTGCTTGATCTTATCCATTGCATCCTTGCCTGTCCCGGCAGTTTCCACGTGGTGCTCCTCACGTACAATAAATTCTTTTATCACTTTGGCAGTAAAAATCTCATCTTCAACAACCAGGACGTCCATGAAATGATCCTCTCCTTTTTCCATTAGTTGTTTTAAGAGCAAGGGGTATGCCAAAGAGATTTGTGCAGATATAACAACCCGGAATAATTAAAAATATTTAAAACGGAAGCGTTTAGATGAGAAAAAGGTTTTAAATAAGGATGTAATGAAGGTGATACCTTCAGGAATGCAGGAAGCGGTTAACTATATGAAATTACAGCCGTAAAAGGCAATGTATCGAATGTGTTACAATTTATATCACATTCAACCCAAGCTTTTTCATTTTTCTAAAAAGGGTGTTGCGGGTAATACCCAGGTTCGAGGCCGCCTTTTCCCTGTGCCAATGCGTGTTTTCGAGGGCGTTGTTAATAATTTGCCTTTCAAAGTGCTCCACAGTATCAGAGAGGTTGGAATTTTCCATGCGCCGTTCTTTCAGGCAGGAATCGGTGGGATCCTCCGGTTCCGATCCGGAGTCCTCCAAATCGAGCCGACCGATGGCAAGATAGCGATGGAGAATATTTTGGAGCTCCCGAATATTGCCGGGCCAATGATAATTATATAGGGCATCCATCACATTAGCCGGGATATGCCGCCTTTTTTTTTCGTTGCAATATGATTTCGTGAAATGCTCTATGAGCAGGGGGATGTCTTCCATGCGCGCCCTTAAAGACGGCATATGGATCGGAATAACATGAATCCGGTAAAAGAAATCTTCACGCATCACCCCCCTTCGGACCTGTTCATTCAAATTCCGATTGGTGGCGCTCACGATTCGGATATTCGCCGTTTTTATCTTATTGCCGCCCACAGGGATATAACTGCCCTCCTCGATGGCTCTGAGCAATTTGACCTGGTTATTAAGATCAAGGTCTCCGATTTCATCTAAAAATAATGTCCCTCCGCAGGCAACATCCAAAAAGCCCAGCTTGTCCTTGACAGCCCCGGTAAAAGCCCCTTTGAGATATCCAAAAAACTCACTCTCGACAAGAGATTCGGGGATTGCTCCGCAATTAACCGTCACCAACGCACTGTCACGTCTTTTACTCGCGTTGTGGATGGCCTGGGCAACAAGTTCCTTGCCGGTCCCGGATTCCCCGAAAACAATCACACTGGCATCCGTGTTTCCCGCCTTTAAAATGAGCTCATAGACCTCCTGCATGGGCGGACTCTTCCCGATAATATCTCCGAACCGGTAGCGATCCTTGGCGGATAACCTGAGATTTCGGTTCTCTTCTTCAGTCCGGATTCTCTCAGCCTCCAACGCCAATTCCCGGTGTTTGCTTTCAGTGATGTCCCTTACCGTAAGATGCAGCGCCGGTCTGTCTTCCCACTTGATGATATTATGACATTCTTCCACCCAAATCTCCTGCCCGCCCCTGCGGATACATATCGCCTGGATATATTTGGCACGGATACCCTTTTCAAGTGACTCCATCAGTTTTTTCCAACGCTGTTTATGATTGCCATGAAACAGGGCAATGGGATCCATATCGATCAGTTGATCGGCACTGTACCCAAGAATAGAGGAGAGTGCCGGGTTTACAAACTGAAACTTTCCGTCCTGGACAATACAGACCCCGTCGCTCACATTTTCAGTCAGGAAACGGTGCCGCTTTTCACTCTCCTTCAGTGCTGCTTCTTTCCGCTTTAGATCGGTGATATCCCGGAAAATGGTCATTTTTGAAATGGCGCCATCCGCGTGAAATATCGGAGAATGGGAGATATGGAAAAAACGGTCGTCCTTCGGGCTGACCACTTCCATCTCGCAACGTTCACCCCGTTGTATTTTATCGTGTACGCACCATGAACATTTTTCGTCTCCTTCGTGTATCACCTTGTGGCAAAGTTCCCCTTCGGCATCACGTCCTGTCCTCTTGATCATCGCCGGGTTCATATACGCAATGCGATAGTCCGATGAGCAGATATACACGGGGTCACTCATCGCTTCCATCATAGAACGATACTTCTCTTCGCTTTCATGTAGATTTTCCTCCGCCTCCTTGCGCATAAAGGCGATGCCGATACCTGGGCCGATTTCTTCAAAGAATTTTATCATTTCGAGCGTGAACATACCCGCCCGGCGGTCGTTTAATTGGAGCAGCCCTATAATCTCACCAGTGGCGCGCAACGGTATAAGCGCCACGGATTCGTATCCTTCGCCGTTGCAGCGGTTTCGTGTGCGGGTCTTCCGATCCTCTTCCGTAGTAGCGGCCAAAAGCGCGGTGGTGCTGTTTGTCCAGAAGCTGCCGCCTTTGGTAAAGAAGGGTAGGCAAGGATCGGTTCTGCCACAAATGATATTGCCGCACATGCATTCAAGATAGGGATTGCCCTCCGAATCCCGGACGAATGCTCCGGTCCGGTCACGGGCGCAGAGGTATCTTTCCGACTCCACGAAATTGGCCGGAAAACCCGATGTTTCGTAATAGGGAAAGTCCTCGCCATCTCTTAAGCGAAGGCCCACGGCTTCAAACCCCGTCGATTCCTTTATCGAAATAAGGACGTCCCGGATTATATCCGTCATTTCGCCTGATCGGTTCAGCAGCTCCAGCATCTTAAGAGTCAATTTCTGCCGCCCCTCCTTCGATCGAAAAAACGTGATGTCGGCTCCGGCCTTGTCGTTTTCCTTGATCGGTATCTCCGATTCAATCGGTTGCCTCTGTAGTCCGTGCGCCATTAGAGTGACCATTTTTTATTTTCCTCACCTGCGCCGTCATAATTTTTTTGTTCGGTCCGTCACGTGGCCCGATCCTGGGCGGCGGCTCGATCTGCTCCCCTTCAACCGAGATCGCTACTTACCGAAAAATTTCCATTCCCCCACACAGGGCTATGGCAAAAGCCGTGCCATTGGCGGTGGAATTTCTTATACGTAATGATAACGGATAGTTAATAAGGCCGAAGGGTGGAACACAAAAAAGGCATTTCAAGCAGAATTCACTAAAGGTGAACAAAAAGCGTTCAGGAAAAGCGGATAAGATGTGTAGATAAAAGGAACATCCCAACATCGATGGCAAAGACCTCGTCTCCCGGCTTAAAGGTCAGATAAAGCGCTGTTTCCGTTATTTTCGATTCTTTCATGTATGAGCCTTCATTTGTTCGATAAGGCCTATCCTCCCCTGATTTGGTTTATGTTTTTAATCATTTTTTCCAAGCACACGCTGGATCGTTTCCGCAAGCCTTCGAGCTCCAATCGGTTTTTGAATAAACTCTTTTACACCGGCTGCCTTTGCCGCCTCGGCTGTGACGGTCTCGCTAAAGCCGGTACAAAGGATGATCGGCAATTCGGGCCGGGTGCGGATAATTGCTTTGGCCAGCTCCAGACCCGTCATATTCGGCATGGTTATGTCGGTGATCACCAGATCGAACCGCTCGGGTTGGGCAGTAAAAGCTTCTAATGCTTCAACACTGCTGGTTCTGACAACCGCCTCATAGCCAAGGTGCTCCAGTATTTCCTTTCCAAAACTGACCAGCGGTTTCTCGTCATCCACAAACAAAATACATCCCTTTCCGATGGGAAGCGGCTCAAGTTGTTTTACTTCCTGTTCAGCGGATTTTGTTTCTTTCAAGGGAAGAAACACATGAAATGTGCTGCCCTCACCCAGCCGGCTTTCAACAGTAATGGCGCCCTGGTGATTTTTGACAATGCCGTGGACCATGGAAAGCCCAAGACCAGTTCCTTCGCCTTTTCCTTTTGTTGTATAATAAGGATCAAAGATGTGCCCCATGATCTCGGGGGCCATTCCATGGCCCGTGTCCCGAACATCCAGGCGGATATAAGGGCCCGGCTCCAAATCAGTCATCAACTGAACATCTTCGGCACCAACATTCACAGCAGTCAAACTTACCTCCAGTACCCCGCCTTTTTCCCGCATGGCATGGCTCGCATTCGTGCAAAGATTCATCAACACCTGATGCATTTGGGTCGGATCGGCGATGACTGTGCCTGCTATATTGTCTATATCCTGACGAATTTCTATGATCGATGGCAACGAAGCCCGAAGCAGCCGAAGAGCTTCTTTTATGATTTGGATAAGCCGTATCGTCTTTTTCTCTTGTTGGCTCTGGCGGCTAAACGTCAGAATCTGCTCTACCAGGTCTTTAGCCCGATAAGCAGAATTAAGCACCTCTTTTAAACTGGATCGCATTTCATGGCCTTCCGGAACTTCGAACAGCTCCATGATCTCGCCGTGGCCGATGATGGCCCCTAATATATTGTTGAAGTCATGGGCAATGCCGCCGGCCAACGTCCCGATGGCTTCCATTTTTTGCGCCTGTTGGAGCTGGCCCCTCATCTTTCGCTTTTCATCGGCTGCCGTTTTCTTTTCGGTAATGTCATTTATTCTGAGAATGACAGCCCCTTCTCCTCCAAGCGTTTCTTCTAATGGATAAAAATATAATTCCTCATATCTTTCAGGGTCCATAAAGCCTTCTCGTTCAAGCGTTGTAGGCCGACCCGCTGTAACTACCGAAGGGATATTGCACCCCTCACACGGTTTCAACTCTCCTCTAAGTGCCTGATAACAGGGTTTATCGCTGAGTGAATCCGGATTCTCAACCTTATAGTATGTCATAGCGGCCCTGTTCAGCATTTTTATTTTCATGTCCTTATCCAACATGACAAGGGGCTCTGAAATTCCGTCAAATACCGACTGGAGCATGTTCTTGTTTTTTTGAAGCTCTTGCGCTGCCAGCTTTCGTTTTGTGATGTCATGCATGGACACCACAGCGCCTGTCTTATTGCCCCTGCTATCAAATAAGGGCTGTCCGGAGGCTAATACAGTGCGCGCTTTACCGTCTTTAGGGGCAATAACCATCTCAACGTTACGAACCTGTTCCCCTTGCAACGCTCTAAAAAGCGGTATGTCTTCTGTTTTCATCTTTTTCTTGCCGTCGGATAGATATAAGTCATAATGCTGTGCCCATTGATCTGCCGGGATTGGCTTCTCAGGCAAACCATGAAGTTCTCGCGTTGCACGGTTAAACAAGTTCAGAATACCTTCACTGTTACAAGCAACTATTCCATCTTCTATGTTATTTAGGACCGCATTGAGAAACTCATGTTCTTTTTTCAATGCGGCCTCTGCTTGTTTGCGCTCTTCTATTTCAAAAATAAGACGTTTATTGGCCTCTTTTAATTCTAACGTACGCTCCTCCACCCGCTGTTTTAGTTCGTCATGAGCTTTTTTAAGGGCAACTTCAGCCTGCTTACGTTCGGTGATATCCACATACATTGCTCGCGCACCCCAAACCAGCTCATTGGAATCGGTTTCGGGAAATGCGTGAAGCACCGTTTCGATGACATCCCCATCGCGAGTCAATAAACCGCGTTCTTCAGGAATAAAGCGACCTTCCAATGTTCGCAAGTATCCGCCTCTGAGTAGATCACGACACGATTCGGGGGTGTAGAAGTCGGTTAATGGCTGTCCCACCACTTCAGACCAGGAGTAACCCAATGTGCTCAAAAATATCTGGTTGCAGTCTTCAACAATCGGCAAATAATCCTGGTTTCTTGTAATAATATACATAATCGGTGCTTGATCGAAAAGGGTTCGATATCGTTCCTCACTATATCTCAGCGCCTCTTCAGCCCGCATGCGCGCGACATCGATCTTGGCCTTATAAAGCGCCATCTCAATAGTGACCCTGAGATCTCTCTTTCGATAAGGCTTTAGAATATATCCGAATGGCTCGATGACTTTAGCCCGTTCAAGCATGTGCTGTTCGGTATAAGCCGTTAGGAAAATGACCGGTATATCAAAACGTGACCGGATGCGTTCAGCCGCCTCTATACCGTCTATTTGTCCTTCCAACCGGATGTCCATGAGAATGACGTCCGGGCGGTCCTGTTCCGCTTTCTCAATAGCTGATTCACCGGTTTTAACAATCGAGGTTACGAAATAGCCCATGCCTTCAAGGCTGGTCTTAATCTCTTCTGCGACAATCGCCTCGTCCTCGACGATTATGATGTTTGCTTTCTGATTGGCCATACCTATATCCTTAAGTGTTCACAGGTTCAGCGTTCACCGTTCAGGGTTACCTTATCTTCAGATCGTTCTATTTTCATATTCTCTCTATTCAGAACTCACCTACTGTTCAGACTTGTGAGGTAAACCTAAAATCTCTGAACACTGAACCTCTGAACTAATGCTGAGCCCAAGCTGGTATAGGCGACCACAACTATAAGTGTCCGAATGTCCATGTTCACGCTTCTCCTATAAAAATATCCTGCCTGTACCGTTGCCTTTAAACGATATTACGAGTTCCTATGCAAATTCGGCAGTAATATTATTTTTCCAGTCTTCTCTGCCATTTTGAAAATACATGTTACTCGCATAATTCTATCGGCGCTATCAATCCGATTTCACGAAAGAATATATCTGGTATCCTTAATGTCATGATTTATGATGTCGGTTGTAACGCCTTGAGAGCCGGATCATGGTGCGGCACTTTCTTTCTATTTCAAATCCTCATCCGGTTTATTCAGAGCCGAGTCAATCGTTAACTGCAGTTCTTCGGCTCTCACAGGCTTTACAAAGTATCCGATCGGCTTTAGCAATTTTGCCCGTTCCGCCATATCCTGATCCGAATAACCGGTCATAAAAACAATCGGAACACCGAACCGGGAGCGGATCTCTCTGGCAGCTTCAATTCCACTTATTTCACCCCGTATATTTATATCCATCAAAACGACATCAGGCTTATCCGGTTCTGTTTTTTCAATCGCCTGCTCTCCGGAACATACCGGTCCGCAAATTTCATACCCCAGAACCTCCAAATCTTTGCTCAGGGCCATGGCGATGATGATTTCATCTTCAACAATCATAATCCTTGTCTTTGCCATTGTCTTATATCCTCGGTTTGTAGGGTAAGTCCTTAAACCCTATTTGAAATTCCGCTCCGTTGTCCGCCTTGAGTTCCAGTTTTCCCGCAAGCTGATTTTCTACCAAATTGGTGATAAGCCGCACACCCAATGATTCCGGTTTCTTTAAATCAAAATCTTTCGGAAAACCGATGCCGTTGTCGCTATACCGGATCTTTATTTCATTGTCATCGGATACACCGACCGATATCCGAATCTCCCCTTCTCTGCCGTCAGGAAACCCATGCTTGAGGGAATTTGACATCAGTTCATTGACAACCAATCCGCACGGGACAGCAATATCGATCGACAGCGGAACCGTAACCGTGTCAAACTTCAGGGAGATTCTGTCGGTGCCGACCTGGTAACTATTCAGCAAACCATTTGCGAGATCCTCGATATAATCCTTGAGATCGATTCTGGATAAGTCCTTGGCCTGATAAAGCTTCTCGTGAACAAGGGCCATTGACCGGATTCGATTCTCGGTTTCCCTGAATATGTCTAATACCTGTTTGTCCGCGATGTACATGGATTGAAGACTCAGCAGACCGCAGATAACCTGCATGTTGTTTTTGGTCCGGTGGTAAATCTCTGCCAGGAGCACCTCCTTTTCTCTGAGGGACGTCTTGATCTGTTCTTCGGCTTGCTTGCGTTCAGTGACATCGCAAAAACTCCACACCCTTCCGACGCTTTTTTCTCCTATCCACAGAGCCTGTGAATAGCGTTCAAGAATTCGTCCATCCTTAAACTCGAGAATGTCAAAGTTCACCGAGTCGGGTTGACTGTACAATCCCCTCACTTTTGTGAAAAAGGCTTCAGGATCTTTTAGCTGTTCTGAGCCAAACGCCAACGCTTGTTGATCATCCCGAGAGGCAAGCACGGACTCCGGGATGCCCCACAGCGCTACAAACTTTTGATTAAAATCTATTATCTTGCCGTCTCTGTCCACCACCAGAATGCCGTCGGCAGTGGATTCGAGCGTGGCACGGAGAAGAGAAGCGGATCTTTCAAGTTCCGCCTCCACCCGCTTGCGTTTGCTAATGTCCATGTACACCGTCAGGGTGCCGATTATTTGGCCAGCAGCATCTGTTTCAGGTCTTGCATGCAATAAGGTGTCGATAATGCGGCCATTGCGGGTGACAAGCCGGCGTTCCTCGATAGTAAAACGATTCTTCAGCGCGAGTTTATATCCTTCAATCGATTTTTGGGCTGATTCGGGTGTGTAAAAGTCTCCTATCGGTCGACCCAGAACCTCGGCTCGGCTATAACCCAGATTGCCCAGGAATAATGCGTTGCAATCTTCAACAATCGGAACACCCTCCTGCCTGCTGGTAACCACATACATCGACGGCGCATGATCAAACAGGTTTCGATACTGTTGCTCCTCGTGCTTCAAGTTTCTGAATAGTAGGTTGTAAGGCTTAACAAGCCCCGTCTCGATGATGGCTTTGTAGATGAAATAAAACGAAATAATCTTTAAAAAATGACCGCTCAGGTTGAAAACACCATAGGCGTCTTTGTAAAGTGTGAAGACCAACTCGGAAGCAACAGTCGCGATGATGGATGCCGTCAGCAATTGCAAAACACCCGAGTCGAAATCCTCACGATTTTTAAAAAGCAGGAAAACAGCGGCCATCAGGATCATGCAAATGATATACTCGCTGATCTTCTTAAAAGGCGTCAATCCCACGCCTTCTACAAAACAGTCCGGGAAAATGTTCCCATAAAAAACCGAGACCAGCAAAAGGGCAGTGGTCAGGATATAACCGGCAAACACGGAATCGGTTTTCAGCTTCCGACCCAAAAAAAAGGGGGCAACGAGAAATGAGAGGCTTTCCATATACCGGGCAGCAATCCACAACTGGGTCGGCAAATTGGCTCCGGCCCCTTTAAATACCCTCATGCCTGGGTAGGCCAGTGTATGAAACAGATCGATACCTCCGATGAATAGATAAGCAATTCCAAGCAACAGAACATAATTGTTGTCCAGAAATCCACGGGAGTTCCAGGCGATCATAAAAATACCACAGGCGACAACAATGCTGAAGATCTCTGCCAGACTGTGAAAAAGGAGGTAACTGTATCGGCTGGCAAAATATAGGCAGAGTAAAACCGCGATACTCCATACTATGGTTATTATGTTTTTTCGGCCATTAAAATAGCGTTCTTCCATAATCCATATTCCTTAATAATCAGAAATTTGAACCGCCCGATAAAAGTTTTTTCGCATCATTTTTCATCCAGCACGCTCCGAATGGTATTTGCCATTTCATGTATAGCGACCGGTTTCATGACCAATGCCCGTATACCTATGTTTTGAGCTTTCTCTTCCGTAACCTTTGTGCTGAATCCCGTACAGAGAATAACAGGGATATCGGATCGGATGGAAATTAACGCTTCGGCAAGTTCATCACCCGTCATATGCGGCATGGTCATGTCGGTAATGATGATATCAAATTCATCCGGTTTTTCCTTGAAAAGCTCAAGGGCCTCGATGCTGCTGGTTTTGATTTTCACCTTATACCCCAAGGCTTCAAGCAATGTTTTCCCTGAGGCTATCAGGACGTGTTCATCGTCAACGTAAAGGATGCGCTCTGTCCCTTTTGGAATGGTTTTTTTCGTTTTTATCTCCGGTTCAAAGCTCCTTTCAACGGCAGGCAAAAAAACCTCAAAGCTGGAGCCTTTTCCCGGTTCACTGGAAGCATGGATTCCGCCGCCAAAGCTTTCCACAATGCCGTGAACTACCGAAAGCCCCATACCGGTGCCGACACCTTTTTCTTTTGTGGTGAAAAAAGGATCAAAAATCTTATTTAACACATCGGGCGGCATCCCGTGGCCGGTATCGCTTACCGTCAACTTTAGGTAAGGCCCGGGTTTTAGGTCAGGATGGTTGACCGTACGGTCTGAATCAAGCTCAACATTAACCAACCCCACCTCCAGTATACCGTCATTTTCCTGCATCGCATGTCCGGCATTGGTACAAAGATTCATCAATATCTGATGAATTTGAGTCGGATCACCCACGACTATAGAATCGCTCTTGATTTTCCGGCGTATCTCGATGGTTGTGGGTAAGCTCGCCCTGAGAAGCTTCAGAACCTCTTCTGCAATCATTTTTACCTGCACGGGTTTCATTTCTTGCTCAGTTTGGCGGCTGAAGGTGAGAATCTGCTGAACAAGGTCTGTTGCACGATTTGAAGCTTTCAGTACTTCATCCAAGTCGGCATGCACATCGCTATTTTCGGGAAGTTTAATTTGTGAAATCTCGGTGTATCCGACGATGGCTGAAAGAATATTGTTGAAATCATGGGCAATGCCTCCGGCCAGGGTGCCGATGGCCTCCATTTTCTGAGCTTGCCGGACCTGTTTTTCAAGTTCCTTATATTCCGTAACATCTCGAATGATGCTCTGGTACCTAGTGATGCTTCCGTCATCAGCCCGTTTCGCCGTCACCGTTACCAGACAGTCCATCTCAGTTCTATCTTTATTTTGTAATATTAACTCATAGTCTCTAACATATCCCTTCCGGTCTATCTCCTGCTGAAATCTGCTCCGGTCATCGGGATAAACATATAGTTCTGAGATGTTCATCCGCATCACCTCTTCTCTGGTATAGCCAAAGAGGTCCAAACCGGCTTGATTGATATCAATGAATCGTCCTTCTTCGGTGACAAGGTCGATCGCGTCCCGGCTATCCTCAAAAAGACCGCGATATCTTGCCTCGCTTTCCCGTATCTTCTCCTCCGCACGCTTGCGTTCTTCAGTTTCCCTCTTCAGTTGCTCGTTTGATTTAGCCAGTTCGGCGGTACGCTCCTTCACCCGTCGTTCAAGCTCATCGTGAGCCTTTTGCAGCGCCGCTTCCGCTCGTTTTCGCTCAACATCAGCTTTGGTTGTGAACAGCGCCATTTCGATGGTTACCACGAGGTCGCGGGTTTGGATGGGTTTTATGAGGTATCCAAACGGCAGCGCGAGCTTTGCCCGGTCAAGCTTTTCCTCATCAGCGTAGGCCGTTAGGAAAATGACCGGTATGTCAAAATGAGACCGGATGTGTTCAGCCGCCTCTATACCGTCTATTTGTCCTTCCAACCGGATGTCCATGAGAATGACGTCCGGGCGGTCCTGTTCCGCTTTCTCAATAGCTGATTCACCGGTTTTAACAATCGAGGTTACGAAATAGCCCATGCCTTCAAGGCTGGTCTTAATCTCTTCTGCGACAATCGCCTCGTCCTCGACGATTATGATGTTTGCTTTCTGATTGGCCATACCTATATCCTTAAGTGTTCACAGGTTCAGCGTTCACCGTTCAGGGTTACCTATATCTTTTCCCCGATTTCTTTAAGCTTAAATCTGATGGTGAAGCGGGCGCCGTTGTCCCTGTTCAGATTTACGGTTCCGTTAAGTTGGTTCTCAGCGAGGATGGTGACAAGTTTGAATCCCAGGGTGTCCGTGTGGCGCCAGTCAAGGTCTTTCGGTATCCCGATCCCGTTGTCACTGACCATAAATTCGATCTCTTCTTGGTCGATTGCTTTGAGTTTGATGGTTATCTCACCTTCGCGCTTTTCGGGAAAAGCGTGCTTCAAAGAATTGGATACCAATTCATTGATAAGCAAGCCAAGAGGCGCGGCCGGTTCAATGCCGAATTTGATGTTTTCAGCCTCTATATTTAATTTTACCCGATTCCTGCTCGTTTCAGAAGCTTGGAATATTGTTTTTGTAAGCGTGGAAAGGTATGATTTAAAATCGATGGAAGCCAGGCTGTCTGAACCATAGAGCGTTTCGTGAACAGACGCCATAGCCTGAATCCGTCTCTGGCTCGCCATCAGAGCATCCGTTACACGTCCATCTTTGGCTGTGTTTGCCTGAAGTTTAAGCAGGCTGGAGATGATCTGCATGTTGTTCTTGACCCGATGGTGAATTTCTCGGAGAAGCACCTCTTTTTCTTGGAGAGACGCCTTAATCTGTTTTTCAGCGAGCTTGCGCTTCTCTTCATGTCTTTCATTCAGCAATCTGCTATGCAGGATAGGGGCTATATGGTCTGCGATGGTTTCCAACAATTTCTTATCCTTCCCGGAATAGTCCGTGGGCTTGCCGCCGACCATGAGATTGCCTATAGACTCTCCCTGATAAATGATCGGTGTTGCCATTGCCCTGGCAACTGGAATGTGACCATCAGGGACTGTGAATGGCCCGTTCGATGAGAAGCTTTTTTTCTCGATGAGGCATTTTGCCCACAGCGTGTCACCCCATTTGTCACGAGGAAAAAAGATGCCCTTATCAGGCATCTTGCATTCATCCCAGATATCTCTGGTCATAGAGGGGACGATCCTGTCTCCATCCTCGTTAATGTATGCGAAGGTCCCATACGGGCTTTCCATAGCCTCTAAAACCATTTGCAACACTTCTCCGTACATTTCATCGTCGGAAATGGTGAGAAAGATTTCTGAAATCCGGTTTCTGATACTAAGCTCCTGTTTCGACTCCCTCTGTGCCTCCTCGGCCCGTTTACGCTCTTCGGCTTCTTTTTCTAAGGATTCGTTTGCTTTTTCCAGTTCAACTTTATGTTTCTCCAAGCGCCTGATCACCGGGTTGCTAATTCGAAGAAACAATGCAGTCGCGCCCAGGACAACCAACACCGCTGAGCCCACAGCTATTAATCCGGCCCTCACAAATGGCGCTCGAATCTCGGACAAGTCAATCTTAGCCACAATACCTAAATCTAACTCTGACACCGGTTCGTGCGCTGCCAAGACGGTCTCTCCCCGGTAATCGAGCCCGACCATGGTCCCGGATTTTCCCGATAATGCAAGTCGCATCGGTTCCGCCAGTTCCGAGTCAAAAGGTACCGGCTTTGGGTTATCCAGGGCATCAATGCTTTGGTGCCGATGGTTCAGCAGAAAAACGATGTTATCTCCCTCACGGCGGGCAAGCGTAAACTCTCCCGTCTCACCAAAGCCCTTGTATTGCTTACGGGCATCGATGATCTGTGACAAGGTGGCTGCTATAGAACCTTCTGGATAATCTTCACTGTAATCAGTATCAAATCGAGCTACAGCTTCTATGAGACGTGCTTGGCTTTGAGCCGTCTCCATCAGTCGTGTACATTCTTCCTTTAATGCTGTTCCGTAGAGTATCCGGATGGTGATTCCCACGACAATCAGACAAACAGCTATCATTATCAGAATCAATGAAAAAAAACGTATGCGTTCACTCATGAAATCTCTAACATCTCCTTTGCCAAGGTCAAACTTCGGAACGGTGTAAAGATGTTCGTCTTTTCGCATATCAGGTAGCATGGCCAGCCTCCTACGTTAAAGTGTTGTTGCGTAGTATGACACGCCATGTATATATAAAATATCAAGCATAAAACGTCTTAAGTTACGTTGTAGGGATAGGGTGTTATTTGTCATCGGTTGTTCGCAATTGCGGTTAAGCGTCATGACCGGAGTCGTCTGAGAGTTTTAGGGGAATATTGTACTTCTTCATGAGGGTATACAAACGCGTCCTCCCTAAATTGGATATCCGGCAGGATTCTCTGGTACTGCCTTTCGTAACGGCCATCAGATGCTGAAAATACTCCTTTTCTGCTTCGGCCAGGACAGACTCCCGCATTTGCTTATAGGTGGGCAATTCGGGGCGCGGGTGTCGCTCCCCGGACGGCTCTATGACCGAATCAAAGCCGGCCGGGGACGTTGTGGACGGTATTACCGATGCTCTTGCCATCTGAATACGTATCTGTTTCGGTAAATGCATCGGAAAAAGAATCGGCTCCTGCTTTGCCTGAGCGGCGGCACTTTCCAAAGCGCCGATAAGCTCACGTATATTTCCCGGCCAGTCATAGAGGCTCAGCGCATCGATAAAATCATGAGAAAGTCCCTTAGACTTCATCTCATAGTTTGTACAGATCCGGTCTAAATAATGCAAAATCAGCGGTTTGATATCCTCCATACGGTCCCGAAGAGTCGGCAACTCGACAGATATGGCACGAAGCCGGTATAAAAGGTCTTTTCTGAATAAGCCGTTTTCAACCATCTTATCCGGATCCCTATTGGTAGCAGCCACCAATCTGAAATTGCTGGATATCTCACGCTCTCCCCCCACCGGCCGGAATCGTTTCTCCTGCAATACCCGTAAAAACGTTTTTTGCAGTTCGGGGCTCAGTTCACAGACTTCGTCCAGAAAAAGTGTGCCCTGGTCGGCCAGCTTGATCAACCCCTCATAGGAGGTGACTGCCCCGGTAAATGCACCCTTTTTATGTCCGAAGAGCGTACTCTCTATAAGGGTTTGCGGCAGTGTGGCACAGTCGACAACCACAAAATTCTTATCGGCACGATCACTGTTTTGATGCAGGCATTTTGCGAAAATATCTTTTCCTGTCCCGGTTTCTCCGGTTATCAAGACATTTGCACTGCTATTGGCCGCATTTGCCAATAGATCCAAACAGGCCATCAGCCGGGGGCTGTTCCCCACGATATCCTTACGTCTTAGATTTATGGTCGATTTTCCGGCCTTTTTAATGTTATCCCGGTATTGAAGCACCCGATTTAGCGGCAAAATGATGTTTTTGGGTGACAGCGGTTTTTGAAGAAAATCCCAGGCCCCGTTGCGAATGGCGACTTCCGCGCTATCGGGATCTCCGGCCCCGGTGATGATAATCACCTCCGGCGGACGAACACAATTTCGGATCTCCGCCAATGCATCCAGACCGCTGCCGTCGGGCATATTCACATCAAGAAAGAGAACATCGAATGAACCGGACAGTGCGGTTTTTAGCCCCTCCTGAAGGGTGTGAGAAAATTGTGCGTGATGATCGCAGCTTTTTACCAGCTCGACCAGCATCCGACACATGGCTTCATCATCATCTATGATCAACACATCGGCCATATAATCTTGTCGCCCTCCTATTCCCTAAACATTTCCGTTCGTACCCAGGAAACGATACACGGTTTCCGAAAGCAGGCATGCCGTGATCGGCTTTTGAATGAACTCTCTGACGCCGCTCGCTTTAACGACTTCATCGGTAATCGTCTCGGAAAACCCGGTGCAGAGTATAATCGGTAGATCGGGGCGGATACGAAAAATATTTTTCGCCAGCTCAATGCCCGTCATCACGGGCATGGTCAGGTCGCTGATCACAAGATCGATTTTATCCGGCTGGTCCCGAAAAATATCCAGCGCTTCCGAGCTGTCCGTTTCCGGAAACACCTCATAGCCCAGCTCTTCCAAACAGGTTTTACCGAATTCAACCAACGGCCGCTCATCGTCCACAAACAGGATACGCCCACTTCCCTTTAACATCGACAAGGCCGGTCTGTCTCTCTGATCCACCGGCTCGCCCTTGTCGATGGGAAGATACACATGGAATACGGAACCGTTTCCCGGTTCACTCTCCACGTCAATAGCGCCCCTGTGGCTTTTAACAATGCCGTGCACCACGGAAAGCCCCATTCCCGTGCCGTCACCATTTTCTTTGGTTGTAAAATACGGTTCGAAGATACGTGCGCTCAAGTCAGGAGGAATCCCGCATCCGGTATCTTTTACGGAAAGCCGGATATATGCGCCTGCGGATAAATCGGACGGCACTTCATTTTCGCCGGGTTCATCCAGGCTCACCGCCAGTTCTCCCCCCTCCCGCCGCATGGCATATGCCGCGTTGGTGCAAAGGTTCATTATTATCTGATGCATCTGTCCGGGATCGCCAAAAACAAGGCCCTCGAACTTTGAAATATGTTGACGGATGCAAACAGTTGATGGGAGGGTCGCCCTCATAAGCTTAAGGGATTCCCTTAAGATGGGGGCAAGTTGAATCGGCACCTTTTCCAGCTCCTTGCGACGACTGAAAGCCAGGATTTGATAAACCAGATTCTTGGCTCGATGCGCTCCGTTCAGAACCTCTTTTAAGTAAGAATCAATTTTATGATCTTTGAGAGGATTGGACATTTGGGCCAGCTCACCGAACCCGATAATCGCCCCGAGGATATTGTTAAAATCATGGGCAATGCCGCCGGCCAGAACGCCGATGGCCTCCATCTTCTGCGTCTGTCGAAGCTGTCTCTCCAATTCCGCCCGTTCGTCTTTTTCTTTTTTCTTTTCGGTAAAGTCAACGGCAAGCCCTTCGACAATAGTTTCGTCCTCCCCTGCGAGAATCCCGATTGAACGGTCATGAAACCAATGCCAGCTTCCAAAAGCATCCCGGATGCGATAATCGACGGCAAAATCTTTTCCCGCTTTGGCTGCCCCGGAAGCCCGATCAACCGTGCCGACATCGTCCGGATGGATCGCGTCATGCCAGATAGAAGGATTCTCATAAAGCTGTGACGGGGTATATCCGAGTATGGGTTCCACACGGGGAGAGTAGAAAATGCCGCCGCGTTTATCTGAGAATGAATAAAGGATTCCGGGGGTTCCTTCCACCAATCGTTTGTAGCGCGAACGGCCGTCCTTTAACTCCTTTTCCTTGAGCTTTCGTTCTTTAATTTCCGAGACAAGTCTCTTCTCGTTTTTCCGCAGTCTGGAGTGGTCAACGACACGCTCAAGAGCATTGCGTAATCGTGCAAGATACCCCGGCTCCTTTAAAATCAGATCCGAAGCGCCCAGTTTGAAAAACCGGGCGACCATGTCTTCATCCATCATGCGGGCCAAAATAACCACAGGCAAATTTGGATATTCTGTCGTGAGCCCTTTAAATGTCTCGAGTCCGCGCATCGCGGGCGACTGATATTCCATGACGATGGCGTCAAAATTCTTATTTTCCGGCAAGGCAATAGGATTCTTCCATAAAGGGAAGGTCCTTAAGGTGATATGCGGAGCGTGATCCGTGAAGTAGTTGTTTACCTCACGGTACCGGCTTTTGCACGTTTCTCCATACAGCACGGCAAAGGGATGGTCACAAATGCTCATTTTTCCGCTGAAACGCGATGCAGCCTTATCAAGCAGAGCCGGAAGCGCATCCAGGTAACCGGGTCGCTTGGGCAGATAATCGTCGACGCCGGCTCTCAAGGCATGCACCGCGGTTTTTGTATCTCCGTAACCGGTTATCATGACGGTAGGGATTGAAATTCCATTCCCTTGCATCCATTGAAGCAGTGAGATCCCGTCGCCGTCAGGCAGCTTATAGTCGATAAGAACGATATCGAACCCTCGATTTTTCAGCAGCTTTTTTGCCTCATTCAGATTTCCCGCCGGATTGACTGTGAAATAGGGCGCATTTTTTCTAAAGTGCCGGATCGTAAGATCCAGATCTCCGGGAGTGTCCTCGACATAAAGTAATGACAATTTATCAAACATAACCTGTTCCTCTCCGTCCGCAGCCCGCTACGCAGCGCAGGTCTGAACTTTTTCATCATCTTCAACCGGTATTTTCATAGCCATCTTCTCCGGCGTTAGATGAATCCTTGAGACGAATCCTGAAAGTGGAGCCGGCCTCCGGTTCACTCTCCACTTCAATGCTGCCGCCAATGGCATCTATCATATTCTGGCACAGAGACAGGCCCAGACCCGTGCCCGACTCTGACGGTTTTGTGGTAAAAAAAGGATCAAAAACCCTCTCTCGGATCTCCTCATCCATGCCGCATCCGTTGTCGATCACCTCGATAATGGCTCCATTCAAATCCTTATTATCGGTTCCGACCTTCACTTGAATCCAGGATTCCGCTTTATCCGACGCCTGAGCCGCGTTGATCAAAAGATTGACCAGCACCTGCTCCAGGATATCCGGATCTACATAAATCTTAGGCAGATCTTTTGGAATTTCCATATTTATGAATTTAACCCTTTTTTGAATCTCCCCATGACAAATGGAAACCGCCTTTTCAATCACATCCCTCACTTCCACCCAACTCCGCTCTATCTTGTCCTTTCTCCTGGCAAAGGGCCTGAGATTAGCGACTGTTTTGTTGATCCGACTGGAGCCGTGTTCAATATTTTCGACCAGTTCGAGTATATCTTCCCGGAATGCGTCAAAATACATGCCGGCGATCTTAAAATCGGGGTGCGTTGAGGTATGGGTTTTAAGGGCCGGCAGCATCTCGGTCACATACCGCCTCAGAATGGGTATGTTGAACGTAATAAAACTGTTGGGATTGTTGATCTCATGGGCGATACCGGCGGTCAAGAGTCCGAGGGTCGCCATTTTTTCATTCTGGATAAGTCTCCGCTCCACCTCCTTTGATTCGGTTATATCTCTTACAAAAACATGACAAAGCTTATGATTTTCTATTTCCAGCAGACCCGATCGGATCTCAACCGGAAATATCGTGCCATCTTTTTTGCGATGTTCAATCTCTTCGGTAATCCACCCTCCTTTCAAAATCCGGTCCATACCACCCGATGCTTCCTCTGCGGAATTTTTCACATCAAAACCGTTCAGGCTCTGATTGATGAGATCACAGGCAAAATGCCCGTACATATCTACTGCTGTTTGATTGACATCTATTATTTTGCCTGCTGCTTCACCTTCAGCTTCAATAATAAAAATTGCATCTCCAGCCTTTTCGAAAAGCATTCGATAACGTCTTTCACTCTTTCTAAGCTCACGTTCAACCAGCTTACGTTTTTCAATTTCATGCTTTAGCTGCCGGTTGATGGTTCTCAATTCAAGGGTGCGTTCCTGCACCCGTTGTTCCAGCTTTTCGTGGGCTTTTCGTCGCGCCTCCTCTGATTTCTTGCGCTCAATATTTATCTCAGTTAAATCCAAATAGGAGCACTGAATTGCCATTTTTCGTGGTGCTTCTTTCCAAGGCACAACACTAATACTGACCATGATAGGAAAGCGAATTCCATCCTTCCTTAAGCCTTCCATCTCAACGGTAGAAGTCTCTTTGGTTTGATACCTTAACGCTCTCTTTTCCTTCATGTTTTCACGGTACTCAGGTGCAAAAATATTCCTAATATCACCCTGCATGGCTTCTGCCATTTCTTCAGGTGAGTCATAACCCCACATTTCCGAAGCCTTTTCAGTTATGAAAAAGGGGCCATCGTCATGAATAATAACACCAAAGAGCCCACCATCGACGAGAATTTTGTAGCGCTCATCACTCTCTCTTAGCGCCTCCTCTATTTCCTGAAGCATTACAGTCTCCTGCTCCAATACCTTAAACCTAATCTCCAATTCTTCACTAATTTGTTTTTTGTCATTAGAAGGACCCCGACTCCAATCTAAGAAATTGGGTATGATTCAGAGTGTCGTGCAGACTTGTCAACAACGTCCCATCTTTTCCTCTTTCGTTTTTAAAAAGACAGACTCGGCTGACATTCATTATCTGCAGGAGTTGGGCAAATAGTTCATCCATGGGAAATCGCCAGTCAGATGCTTCAAAAAATTGCTCACTGGCGCAAGTTAGGGCCGATAAGATTTTCCCACGTCTTAAAACCGCTTTTTCAGCCTGAAACAGAGAGTTGATTTTTGGTTTAAGTTTTTGAACAGAGGCAAAGATACCTATTGCAATTATTCCCAGGCCTGATGCGGTCAGTATGCCTTCAAGTTGTGTATTTATAAAATCGGGCAGTGACATAAACTCGTCCATAAGATCAGTCAAAAGACCGAATGCAAATAATGCCCAGCCAATGGTAAGTGTTGCGATCTCTAATCTCTTAATGATGAACAAGGTAATGAAGGCCACGATGAAGTATATTCCTTCAAAAACTATATCTGAAATGTCAAATTTTGCTTTTGCCGGAAATAGGATAAAGCAGAAAATCACGTTCATACTGAAGATTATTACAAACGAAATCATCGGAAAACGCTTATGGTTCACAGATGGCATTTCTTAATAGCTCCTGTTATCTGTTGCAGCCGTGATATGCTTGGGGTACGTTCCCTGTAGTCTCATTTTTGTGTTCACCGATTATTCTTCGCAGGATCCTGCAATGGCGGCTGGTCTCTCATTGATTTCACATCTACAGATAACAACTCTCCCGGTATAGATTTCATGAGTTCAGCTCATCTATTTTATGCATTAAATAATTTTTGGCATAAGGATTTTTCATACTTCTTAGTGCCGCCTTGGCCTGTCTTATATAAAGTTTTCTTACATCCTCCAGTGTGGTCTCTCCAAAGAATTTAAAAAGTGAATCAAAAACTTGAGCATATTTTAGGGCCACTTCAATATCTGTGAGGTTTTCATCTTGAAAAATATGCTCAGAAATGGGGTCGTTATTTTCCATGATCTCCCTTTTTCGATTAAAGTTATTCAAAGAAATACCCCATCAATTTAAACTCCTGATCTATCGTTATCCCTGTTTGATAATCTGCTTTGAAAAACCATCCCGACTAGTATTCAGGCAGGGTTACGATAAATATAGTACCCTTTTCAACTTCTGACTCAATTTTCAGTTTGCCCTTATGCTGTTCTACAATGTCTTTTGCAATGGCCAACCCCAAACCGGTGCCGTTTTTTTTCCTCGTATAGTAGGGAGAAAAAATTTTCTCCCTTGACGCTTTTGGAATTCCGCATCCCGTATCTTCGATTTTTACACAAACAGATTCGGAAGTTTCGCATTTTTCAATATCAATCTTAAGCCGTTTTTCAGCTATGTTGTCCATGGCATCAATGGCGTTAAGGATAAGATTTTTTAACAACTGCTCTATCTGAAATTTATTTCCCATAACATAAAGACTGCCCTCTACCTTTTTCTCTAAAGTAATTTCTTTAAAGGTGATCAGCTCTTTAAACATGTTTAGCGAATTTTTAAGAACCGCCGTAACGTCCACCGTTTCAAAACTGTTTTTTTCTTCCAAGCCAAGTTTAAGGATCTGTCTGTTGATCTCTTGCATTTTATTAACGCTTTCTATAATCGTCCTGATACCGGCCTCCAACCGCTCCGGATCCTCCTTTTGGATCAAACTTAGTTCAGCACTACCTAATATGGCCATAAGCGGATTATTTAACTGATGAACGAATCTGGGAATCAGTTTTGTAATTTGATCAGACTTGGTATTTTTTAGTCTGTTGAATCCGGCTCTATTAATCTCTTGAATCAGATCCTCGAGAACAAAAGGTTTTTCTAAAAAACTGTCACACTTATTACGCAACGCTTCAATGACAAGATCCTTTTCTCCATAAGCGGTCATCATGATCACCGGTATCGTGCTTTCTCTTATTCGAATCTCTTTAAGTAACTCTATTCCATTCATCCCCGGCATGGCATAATCGGTTATCACTATGTCAACCGGAGCAATATGCTCATCCAGACAACTAAGTGCTTCTTTGGCGTTTATTGCTTCTACCACATCATAGCCGACGCTTTTGAGTCCCCTTTTAAGGCTTCGAAGCTGGACTCTCTCATCATCAACAATCATTACGTTCATCGTGCATCCCCCCCTAAATATCTTGATATATTCTCACTTTTTTCTTCGGATCATTTTTTCCATAATGCCACCGGACTATATTGCAAAACGTTTGCCACCCATCGATTCGCTGTTTTAATTATTGTGAAGATGTGTAAATTCAGCAGGTTGGATAGGGCAGGGCTTATGGCGGGCAACTGCATGAAAAAAGGGCTGGGGCCGTTCACCGTGCAGTTTTTGAACCGTAAATTAAATAGATTTTGTATTATCAGTAAGATGCAACGCCCATGCAATTCTTGAGCAGTTAATGTTTGGTTGGTTTTTTGAGTTCCAACCTTTTTTCCAGTACCTGTCTGAGCTGATCAATGCTATAGGGTTTGCTCAGATAATCGTCCATTCCTGCAGCAATGCAGCGTTCCCGGCTCCCTTCGATATCATAGGCTGTTAATGCGACTATTGGGGTGAAAGGGTTAACATTTTTTGATTCGGCCGCCTGTAAAAGCCTGATGTTTCTTGTGGCATCATAACCGTCCATGATGGGCATCTGGCAGTCCATAAGAATCAGGTCATATTGCTTTTTAAAAACGGCATCTACGGCTTCCTGCCCGTTTTCAGCGATATCCACTGAACATCCAAACATTTCCAGTACATTACGGGCGACTTCCTGATTCGTACGGTTGTCTTCGGCCAGAAGAATTTCTCCCCGGAACTGATCAAACGTTTTTTTGCGCTTTGGTTGAGGGGACATTTTTGATTTGCCTTGACCTTCCATTGCGGAGAGCAAACAGTTATGCAACCTTGATGGAGTGACGGGTTTTTCAAGATAGGCTGATATGTCTATATCGTTTATATCAGGAAGGCTTTCGGATGACATGAGAACGATACCCGGATGTTGAAATTCGGGTGTGTTCTTTATTTTTTGGGACAATATGAGACCATTTGTCTCTAAAAGGTGATGATCTACGATTACCACGTTGTAGGGGTTGCTTTCTGAGATAGCGCGCCTAAGCCTTTCAATGGCTAGCGATTCATTTTCCAATACATCGTGGCCGACCCCCCAAGCCTTGAGATAATATTTTAATATCCGACTGTGAGAATCCATATCATCGATAATCATCAGCCTGATAGTCCGGTACGCCGGATCTGTTTTACAGAGCGATTCCTTCTGTACGGATTGTTTCTCAAATTCGATGGTAAACCAAAAAGTGGCACCACATTCGGGGTCGCTTATTAAGTTGATTTTTCCTCCCATCATTTCCACAAACTGTTTCGAGATTGTAAGGCCTAAACCGATTCCTCCAAAATTTCGGCTGGTAGAATAATTCGCCTGGGTAAACGAATCGAAAATGCGTTCCTGAACTCCTTCTGGAATCCCGATTCCGGTATCCTTAATTTCAAACCGGAGAATTACGCTCTCAGCGGATTCTGCATCACTGCTGATGTGAAACGCCACTTCTCCCTTCTCGGTGAATGTAATGGAATTGCCAATAAGATTGGTAATAATCTGCTTCAATCGAATGGGATCCCCCCGCAGATCCATAGGAACGTCCTGCTCAATCAGGAAGGTAAACTCGAGTTTCTTGGCGAAAGCATTCATTGCGACCAAATCAACAGCTTCTTCACAGGTCTTTTGAAGATCGAAATCGATCTGTTCAAAGGTAAGTTTACCCGAATTGATATTGGAAAAATCGAGAATGTCGTCGATAATGCTCTTGAGCAATGTGCTCGAGTTTCTGGCCTTTTCAGCCCAATTTCGTTGTTGGCCGGTTAATCTCGTTTCTAAGAGAAGGTCTGTCATCCCGAGCACCCCGTTCAATGGTGTTCGGATTTCATGGCTCATATTGGCCAGAAATTCACTTTTTGCTTGATTTGCTTTCTCTAGTTGAGCCGTTCGCTCCGCAACCGTTTCCTCCAGGGATGACTGGATTTTGCGAAGTTCGTGCCCGGCTATCCATTTCGAACTCAAGGCTTTAGCAAAGTGACTGATTTCATGGGGATGAAACGGTTTTTGCACGTAGAGCAGTTTATGCGGAGGCCCAACCCGACGGCTGATACCTTCAGGGCCAAAATCAGAATAAGCGGTCACGATTACCAGTTCGATATCCGGATCCAAGACCCTGATTTGTTCTGCCGCCCATACGCCATCAGGCCCCGGTGGCATCCGGACATCCAAAAATGCAACTGAAAAAGGCTCTTTTCTCTTAAGGGAGTCGGCTACCACGTAGACGGCTTCGCTACCCTGACTGCAGAGGATCAATTCAAAGGATGGCTGTGGGACGCCTCTTTCATGCTCTTTAAAGAGTTTGCCCAGGAGGTTGCCCATTTCAGACGAAACTTCAGGATCGTCTTCTTGGCCCTTTGTGAGCACTCGGTTGTACAGATCTAAAACGTCCGGATCATCATCAGCTACAAGTATACGCAGTTTATCGGTTTGCTGGCTCTCCATTCTATTTGGCCCTTTCTATCTTTTTGACGTTTTATCGGGCAATTCCAGGTGAAAACAAGCTCCCTTGCCGCGGCCTTCGCTTTCTGCATAGAGTTTGCCGTTACAGGCAGTGACGACATTAGCGCACCAATGCAGACCGATACCGGACCCTGCTTTTTGTTTGGTGGAATATCCCCGTGCAAAAACCTGCTTCAGTAGTTCGGGCTCGATACCTTCACCATTATCCTTAAATTGAATATGTTTTACATCATTTCCATCCTTATTTTCTTTTGTTGCGTGGATTAGAATCTTTCCGTGTTTTTCGTCCATGCGCTGGACGGATTCTACCGCATTGACAATAAGGTTGTGAAAAACCTGTTTCACGGATATGCGGTTGGCGGTTACTAGACCAACCTCGGACAGACTCGGATCGACATCAATTGAAATGAACCCCTTGCACACTTTCTCGATTGACTTTTTCGAGTCCTGCGCCAATTCGTTTAAGTCAATTAACTCATAACCATTATCCTGGCATGTCCATTTCTGGTGATCGTCCAGGATTTCCTCAATATGTCCGATCCGCTCCATGGCACCACCCAGCTTTAGGTTTGAATCATGGATCAGAGAGGTGAGAGATTTATTTGCAAGAAGCGAGAATCGGATCAAGTCATTGCGCCGCTCTTCTGAGGTAATTCCTTCGTCCAGTTCTGTCTGCGCTGCTTTCACTTCCTTTACCGGTGTTTTTACAAACTTGTCCCGTAGTAGTTGCAAGTCACCGACCAGAGGGGTCAGTGAATTACGTACATTATGCAATACACCGGAGGCCATTTCAGCCATTCCCTCCATATAAGTCTGCTCTGTCAACTTTTTACGTTCTTCAGCCAGCTTTGCAAGCATCTTATCAAACTCACTTGCAAGCGTGCCGATTTCATCGTTTCGTGACATCGACATCCGGTATGAAAGATCCCCGCTTTGCCCGATCTTGCCGGCTTTACTGCTGAGCCAGCCTAAAGGGGATAAGACAGTCTTTGTTAAAAAAAACATCATCAAAGCAGTAAATACGATTCCAATAAGTATAACCGAAAAAATATAATAGAGGAGAGTGCTTTGCCCCTGATGGTAAATGTCACGAGACATTGTCACTTTCAACATGAAAGCGGGGTTCCCGGAAACGCCATTTTGGAACATATAACCGGCGATCGTTTTATCATCCAGCACAGTGATAACAGAAGGCTTTTCTTTCGAAAGTGTGGTTTTTACAGCCTTAAAATCAGCAGGCATTTTTTCACTCTCATATGTGCTTATGCTCAACGCTAGGTGAGTTACTTCGCTGATGTGTTTTAATTCCGTGTCATTCAGGTACTTTCCAATCACCAAAGCGCCCATAATTGGTCCACTGTAGTCGCTTTTGAGAACAGGTTTTGAGGCGACAAATACGGGACCTGTTGAAATCATAGCGACCCCACTTACGTGGCTATCCGTGTTTTTATGTTTTATGAGTTTACGATTGGCAAGGACCTTCTCGATCAATTCCGGCGGGGCGCTAGCTGCCTTTTTTTTTGCCAAATCAACGAATTTGCCGTAAACGACCTTCCCGGCATTGTTAATAAACAGCATGAAGTTGATTTTTAAGTTTACCAACGTACCGTCAAGTAGATTGTTTTCGATATAGGCCTCATTGCCATCTTGCACAAAGGCGTATGTTTCGTCCCAGGGAGACCAGTCTCCGACAGTGGATTCCAACTTTAATAAGGTGTTCGATATTTCATTTCCGGCCCGCTTAACGTTAACCTGTACATCTTTGGCTTCAAGATCAGAAAAACCCTTGAGTACCATAACCTCAGCAGAAAAAATCAAGGTCACCAGCAGCACCAGGAAAGTGATTCCGACAACCAACAGTGTCTTTTTACGGATACTCAGTGTTTAACCTCCTATATGATTTGATAGCTCAATCTGTGCGGCTGTGACCTCTTGATGTTTTAAGTACCGGCCCATTAAAGACTCCCTCTGTCTTTTTCATATCCTTGGATTCTTCCAAGATGTTCTGATCTATTTCAAAAGCTCTACCGCCGGGCTATATAGCAAGTTTTCTGCCAAAATTTACTTCACAGATTATTTTTGTCTAAAGATGTGCAAATTCAATGGGTTGAATGGGGTTGATCTCGTGGTGGGGCAGTGGTTTAAAAAAAGAGTGGAGCCAACTACTGTGCAGTTTTTGAACGGTCAATAAAATAAATGTTGTATTGTAAGGTGGTTATAATGTGCATGCAGTTTTTGAACGGTGAATTTTCGATAAGGGATATCGTAGGTGGGCAGAGGTTAACGGTTATTCTACACATTGTTTTTTTATCCTATTCAGACAAACTTTGAAAGAAGTGCCGATATCCGGCTTACTCACAACCTCAATACGTCCTCCCATTGCTTCAAGCAAATTTTGGCACAGATACAAGCCCAGACCGGTCCCTTCCCCTGATGTTTTAGTGGTAAAAAACGGATTGAAAATCCGTTTTTGAATCTCCTCATCTATACCGCATCCGTTGTCGGCCACCTCAAGGGTGACTTCACCCGGAGCTGAATTGTCTGCGCTCACGGCCAGTTTTATCCACGATTCGTCTTTATTTGCCGCCTGAGCCGCATTGATGAGGAGATTTACTACAACCTGCTCCAGCGAGTCGGGATCGGTATGAATCCTTGGCAGATCTTTCGGGATGTCTGTTTTGAAGGATTTGACCGATTTTATGATTTTTCCATGGCAAATGGAAACCGCCTTTTCAACCACATCCACCACGTCCACCCAAGTCGGCTTGATTTTATCTCTTACTCTGGAAAATTTCCTGAGATTTGAGACCGCTTTATTGATGCGCATGGAACCATGTTCGATATTTTCCAAAAGTTCAAAGATATCTTCCCGGAACTCGTCATAGGGCATGGCGGAAATTTTAAAATCGGGATGATCTGCGACATGGGCTTCAATGACTGGTAACATTTGCATTACGTAACGATTCAGAATTGGAATGTTGAATGTTATAAAATTATTGGGATTGTTGATCTCATGAGCTATACCGGCTACTAATAGACCAAGAGCAGCCAGTTTTTCATTATGAATAAGCTGCCGCTCAATCATCTTTTGATCTGTAATGTCACGGACCCGGATGATTGCCGATCTCCCATCATTCTCTCCATCGTTTATTGGATATACGGTGATTTGCTCCATAATGTCTTTGTATATGTAGCTCTGCCGTTCAAACATTTCATATTGACCTTTTAAGGTTGCATCAACAATTTTACATCCCTGACAAGTGCTCGAGCCCTTACCGATTGTTTCCTTGCAAGAGGAGCCGAGGCTTTCATGGAAATTAGAAATTTTGTAGTATTTCATGGCAGCCGTATTCAGCATCATCAATCTCATTTCATTATCCACCATGATCAGGGGTTCTGAAATTCCATCAAAAATGGATTGAAGCATCATCTTGCTCTTTTCGATTTGTTCTTGGGCCTTTTTTCGCTGCTCCACTTCTTTCACCAGCTCGATAGTGCGTTCCTTGACACGCTGTTCCAGTTCATCGTGGGCTTTTCGCAACGATTCCTCAGCTCGCTTGCGGCCGCTGATGTCGCGCACGGTACCGACAATTTTGTCCGGTTTTCCGGCCGGATCGGTTACTATTTTAACTGAAAACGAGCAAGGGACTTCTAATCCCTGTTTATTGATTAATTCAACTTCATAGTCATTGACGCTTCCCCTTTCTTTAAGTGCTGCAAGAAGACCTTGTCGAGTCGCGAGATTGGCATAGAAGGTCGCCATGGACTTGCCAAGCATCTCTTCTCGACTATATCCTGAAACTCGCTCGATAGAAGGACTTATTTCAAGGATGGTTCCATCCTCGACACTCACTTCAGCATAAACATCCTGGATGCTCTCAAAAATACTTCGATATCTTTCTTCGCTCCGCTTAAATGACTCCTCTACCTGCTTGCGATTTATATTTGCACGACTCAGAAACCATGATATGATCGTCATTACCACAATCGCAAACAATGCAAAGATAGCTAATCTTCCCCCAATTACTCGTGATTCGGCGTTTAGGAGATCCGACGATACATGAGATACAACCTTCCAGTAATAATCTTTGCCTGTTATCCGGACGTCACTTGGATTAAACGCCCTACCAGAACCGGTACTTGATTTTTGGGCCATAGCAAGAGGGTAAATAGTTGTAAACGTAAACATTCCTTCCACACTTTCAAATTGCCCGTATTCCGCTTTTTGGATTCTTTGCCATGCCTCAGGGAAAGTCTTTACAAATTTACGGCTGCTCCCATCTTCATACATAAATCCCCATTCGTCCTCGGACCTCGGTCCCTTGAGCCAGAAACCGTCTGAATTGAGCAACGCGAATTGACTTGACCCAACAGCAACAGCCTCTTCAAAGTCATTTATCAATTTTGCACCCAGATAGTTGAGAAGAACGATCCCTCGTTTTTGTCCATTAATATCGAACACTGGGGTTCCAAAACGAAGCATTGGTTTCAACGGAATTTCTATCTCTCCTCTTTCAATATTTAGATCAAATGGCGACACAAATACTTCACTGTGCTCCATCTGAAATACGTCTCTAAAATAATAACGCCGACTCTTATTTTGTAGCTGATCTTTGGGCACAATATTGGGCTTACCGTTGTTGAAGTTAATCCTTACGATTTCCATTCCTGTCTCATCCAGAAAACGTACCTGGTCATAAAGCCCCTTGTTCTTACAATACAAAAGGAACTCTTCAGCTAATGCTTCCAGGGAGGCCTGTTCCCGGGTTTGAAGAAATTTTTGCAGCTGTCTGTTCTTCGATAGAATAACCAAATCCGAAACTACTGAAACGAATTCATTATCAATTACTTTCCTTGCCAAGGCCACAGTGTCTTTCTCACGACTCTCAATTACAATCCTTTCACTCCTGACTTGTGTGTAATGGATTATTATCGATATACCGACGAGCAGTGCTGTATAAGGCAAAAAAACACTCAGGAAGCCTTTTACCGTAGACCATCGATTTGTTTTTAATGGTTCTAATGTCTTACCTTCCATTGCAAATTTCCTTTATCCAAAACCAAAAAAGGCTCTTATCCCAAACAAAATCCGCTAATTTTCATCAAATTTGAGATTTACTATCAAACCTTTTGCACCCATTTCATAGCAGCAGCCAGATGTCCTTCGGCCTGATGAATATTTTAAAGGCTCCATAGCCAGGCTATACTGCAATTCGGTTGCCATACTCTATTTCGGTGCTTTTTTTGTGAAAAGATGCGAAAATTCAACAGGTTGGATAGTGTGGTCTCATGGTGAGGTAGTGGCTTAAAAAAGAGTGGCGCCAACCACGGTGCAATTTCTGAACGGTTAATAAAATAAATATCGTATTATCAGTAGGATGTAACGCGTATGCAGTTTTTGACCGGTAAGTTCCTGGTAAGGGATATCGTAGGTGTTCACAGGTTCAGAGTTCACCGTTCAGGGTTACCTTTCTTTTGTTGACCTTGTTCGTAGGCTCTTAATTTCTTGCGCAACGTATTCAAGGAAACGCCCAAGACCTTCGCCGTTCTGGTCTTGTTCTTACCCGTCTCTTTGTATGTCTTTAAAACATGAGTCTTTTCAAGCTCTGCAAGGGTGGCGTAGGAAGTATACCGGCCCTGCACCTCAACCGCCATTTTTTTTCGCCGCTGTATGAAGTCCGGCAGAACCCTGGGGGATATTGGGAGGCCCCGAGACACGTTTACCGCCGTTTGAATAATAGATTTCAGTTCCCGGATGTTTCCCGGATAATCATATTCGACAAGCATGGTCAGCGCCTCTTCCTCGATACCGCGTGTTTCGGACTCTTCACAAAATTCTTCTAAAAATCTGTTTGCCAATAGAGGGATATCTTCCTTTCTTTCTCTCAGTGCCGGGATTTGGATCCAAGCGCCCCTGAGGCGATAATATAAATCCTTACGGAACTTCTCTTCGGCTACCGATTGGCTCAGTACGGCATTGGTTGCTGCTATATAGCGAACATCAGATATTCGGGGCTCGTTGGTTCCGATCTTGATGTATTCACCTTCCTGCAACACCCGGAGCAATTTGCCCTGGAGATTCATCGGCAGATTGCCGATTTCGTCCAAGAAAAGAGTCCCGCCATTGGTGTGCTCCAGGTATCCGATCCTTTCCTTCTCCGCGCCGGTAAATGCGCCTCTGGTGTGGCCGAAAAATTCTGCATCAAACAAACTTTCGGAAAGAGAAAGCATATTGACCGGTAAAAAGGGGCCTTTTGCTCTGAGACTGACCTTATGAATCGCCCTGGCAAGCAGCTCTTTGCCCGTTCCGCTTTCTCCTGTAATCAATACCGGAACCTTGCTTGCTGCGTGAAGCTCCGCTTCTTTCAAAAGCTTGAGCACTTTGGGGGATTTGGTAACAATAGATTCGAAGGCTTTAGGGTTTGTCAATGTGGATCGAGTCCTTTCTTTGGCAAGATCCACGACCTCCAGCAGCCGTTTCCGCTCCAATGCACGATTGACCGCCGCGATTAAATCGTCACTGGATATCGGTTTGACCAGGTAATCATAGGCGCCCCTTTTCATACAATCCATGGCGGTTTTGGCGTCGTTTATCGCGGTCACCATGATGCATTCCGTCTCTGGGCTGGTGTCACGAATGAATTGAAGCAGTTGCACACCGTTCATTACAGGCATTGTAATATCTATCAGCGCAATATCAAAAACTTCTCCCGTTCTGAACAAACCTACCGCTCTTTCAGGATAGGACTCCACTTCCACGTTTCTGAATCCGTTGATCTTCAGACCTCTTTTGACACTACTGAGAAATGCTCGCTCATCATCAACTACCAGTATGCGGTCGGTCATAAATTCTCCTGATCAAAAAGTTTATATCGAAAATCGCTTATCATCTTTCTTTGGAAGAATCATAGAGACGGATCCTGAAAGTGGAGCCGGCCTCCGGCTCACTCTCCACTTCAATACTGCCGCCCATCTCATTTATCATATTTTCGCACAAAGACAGGCCCAGACCCGTGCCCGATCCTGACTGCTTTGTGGTAAAAAATGGATCAAAAACCCTCTCTCGGATCTCCTCATCCATGCCGCATCCGTTGTCGATCGTTTCGATAATGACTCCGTTCAAATCCTTATTATTGGTTCCGGCCTTTACTTTAATCCAGGACTTCTCTTTATCCGAAGCATGAGCCGCATTGATGATAAGGTTGACCAGCACCTGCTCCAGGGTATCCGGATCAACATAGATCTCGGGCAGATCTTTTGGAATTTCAATATTTATGGATTTAACCGTCTTTTGTATCTCCCCACGGCAAATGGAAACCGCCCTCTCAATCACATCCCTCACTTCCACCCAACTCCGCTCAATCTTGTCCTTTTTCCTGGCAAAGGACCTGAGATTGGCGACTGTTTTGTTGATCCGACTGGAGCCGTGTTCAATATTTTCTATAAGTTCGAGTATATCGTCCCGGAATTCGTCATAAGACATGCCGGCGATTGCAAAGTCGGGGTGAGTGGATGCATGGGCTTTCAGGACCGGTAACAGCTCCGTCACATACCGCCTCATGATGGGAATATTGAACGTAATAAAACTGTTGGGATTGTTGATCTCATGGGCGATACCGGCTGTCAAAAGTCCAAGGGACGCCATTTTTTCACTCTGGATAAGTTTCCGCTCCATCTCTTTTGATTCGGTTATATCGGTGATACGCATAATGACCGATCCGGGAGGGTTCTTTTTTACTTCCAGAGGATAAGTGACAACCTGTTCAACCCTTTCGGAATCCATAAAGCCTTCTCTTTCAATACTCACAGGCTCGGTTCCTTTAATTGCCGATAGGACTTGACACCCCTCACATTGATTTCCCGCTCCTTTGAACGCCAGGTGGCACGGTTTTCCAATAGCATCTTTGAATGCGGTTTTATAATATTTTGATGCGGCGCTGTTTAACATCATTACCGTCATGTCCTCATCCAGTAAAATCAAAGGGTCCGAGACCCCGTCAAAAACCGATTGGAGCATTTTCTTGCTGTCCCGAATGTGCTCCTCTGCATTTTTGATTTCAACTACATGTCGCTTTAACTTCTTAACCTGGTGTCCTACTTTTTCATAGAGTAACGCGTTCTGAATCCCGAGAGCGATCTGGTTGGAAAGCGTTTCCAGGAAGGCGGCTTGTTGAGAAAAGTCCCTTTTTCTTAAAGAACCAATCCCTAACACCCCCAGGATTGCTCCTCCCGCAATTAGTGGCAAGGCGCCAAAAGAGCGCATGCCGGCTTCCTTGCATTCATCCAGGGTGCAGCGGGAATCTTTATGGATATCGATTGAAAAAATCGATTCCCTTTTTTCGACGGCCGTCCCGCAAAGGCACTCCCCGACGCGTTTCATTTCGGGCATCCCTTGTGTCATTACCGGGTTTATGGTTTGATTCCCATGCAAAATCAACCGATCATCATCCAGCAAATAAAAAACTACAAGGTCCGGGGTTAAAGCTGAATAGATACACTCATAACTATAGGAAACCACATGTTCTTTGGAAAGGACCGAGTTCACTTTCCTGGCTAAACTATTGATCTCGGTCAACTCATGTACCTTATTCCGTATTTCATTCTCTCTTTCCTTGCGGTCGGTAATATCCGAAACCGTTCCAATCATACGAATCGCTTTACCATTATCATCGAAAGAAACCCTTGCCTGTTCGTGGACAATACGTTCCGTACCATCGGGCCGCACAATGCGATGATCGATACGATACGGTTTTTTCTCGTAAAGGGCTTCATTGACAGAATTTTTAACAAATGCGCGATCATCCGGATGGACATGCTCCTGAAACGCTTTATAGGTTTCCTTGAATTGGCGGGAATCTAAACCGAATATGCGGTATATTTCGTCGGACCAGTATAGCGTATTGTCTGCAATATTCCATTCCCAGTTTCCCATTCGGGCAATCCGCTGTGCCTCGGAAAGTCTTTTCTCGCTTTGCTCAAGCCTTGCCTGATCCTTCTGTCGCTCTTTAGCGACCGCATAAGCCCCTATGATTTGCCTGCAGGTACTGAGATAAGGCTCCAAGTAGTCTTTCACCCCCTTGTCGTACCCATTGGGCCGGTTCGCCAGGCCGACCATACCGATCAATTTGTCACCGGTATAAAGCGGCACACCTAAGAATGCCTTTAGCGGGGGATGTCCTTTAGGGAGTCCCCCCCTCCGGGGATCCCGGGTCGGATCATTTGAAATGACCGTTTTCCCGGTGGATATAACGGCGCCGAAAAGGGTCTTGAGGTTAAAAAATTCAAGACCCTCCCGCACATTTTTTTCATAGAATGCCTGCGTTTCTTTATTCCAGGCAATGTTGGTTATGGCATGGGTTTTTAGATAGGGCTGACCGCCGGAAGTATTGATGATCTCACCGATGAAACCATATTCGCTCCGGGTAAGAGAAAGGAGATCGGTTAATAACAGGTCGAATATCTCAACAAATTCAACCTGTGAGATATACTTGGACTGAATCCTGGAGATGGCGTTTAAGAGATCATTGGTTTGAGCCAGTACAGCTTCCGTGCTCTTCCGCACCGCTATTTCTTCTCGAAATTTCTTTTCACGTTTTTCCAGGCGATCTTTTGAAACAGCGTTTTCAAGGGCATGGATCAATCGATTTACATAATCACCTTCTGTAACAATGTAAGCACTGATACCCAATCTAAGGGATTGGGCGGCGATTTCCTCATCTGTCCGGTTCGCAACCAAAACCGTGGGCACTACGGCATCATGGAGTGAAATCTCCTTAAAAAGGTCCAATCCGGTCATGTCGGAAAATATCGTTTCAACGATACAGGCATGAAATGAATCCTTTTTCAGACGATTTATGCTCGATCCGTAATCGGATGCGTATTGAAACCGGAAATGCGATGCGTGTTTTTCGGCGTATTTTTCAATCTCGTTAAATGAAGACAAACTATTTCCACAGTAGAGTACATCTACAATATTATTATAGAATGCTTTTCTTTTTTCAGACCGTAAGTAAGCCTTCTCAAGAATTAAGGGGAGTTGATCAAGGTACCCGGACCTTTTAACGATATAATCCTCTGCCCCTGCCTTTATGGCCGACGCAGCAATCTTTTCGTCACCTTGGCCGGTGATCACAATGGGAACACAGGAAAGCCCATGGTCTATGATCCATGTTATCAATGAAATCCCGTCTCCGTCCGGCAGAAGATAATCGGTGAGAATCATATCGAATGTTTTTTCAGCCAGAATATCGGTGGCCTCAGATTCTGAATTTGCCGCCGAGACTTTCAAATGCGGCGCCTGCCTTCTCAACTGCCTTAAAGTGAGATCCTGATCCATAGGATCGTCTTCGACATAAAGGATCGATATTTCACGGTACATTTTGCGCTCCTGATATAACCTCATCCGATCTATGGAGATTATGCAGTTTTCATGCCGACTCAATCAGCCTGTGGCGGAGTATTGGTTAACAGCCAATACAAATCGATCTGCGCGACCACGTCCAGGAATTTTTTAAAATCCACCGGCTTGACAATATACGAATTCGCCCCAAGCTCGTAGCACCGCTTTAGATCGGCATGATCCTCAGAGGTCGTCAAGACGACCACGGGAATCACCCTGAACCTCGGATGCGACTTGAGTTGCCGCAGCACATCGATCCCATCCACCTTAGGAAGATTGAGGTCCAGCAATATCAAGCCGGGCGGCGTCTCACCCGATTCCCATGCATGAATTTGCTCCAGCGCCTCTTCTCCATCCCGCGCCACGGAAACGGTATTTATCAGCTTCCGGGTCTTGAATGCACGTCGTGTTAAATCCACATCCACCGGGTTGTCCTCCACAAGCAAAATGTGAAATGGTTTTTTATCCATAAAAACCTCCTCTGTATTGGGGATCCAAACAGCGTATCCCTTGAAAGTGTCAAGAAACAGACATTATTTTTTTACCGGTAACGCCAGATAAAATGTGGCGCCGTTTCCTTTTTCCGATTCGGCCCAAACCCGGCCGTTTATTCTTTCCGTCACTTTTTTCACGATGGCCAGCCCCACACCGGTTCCGGGAAACGCCTCCGACCTTTCCAGCCGCTGGAAGATCTTGAAAATCCGGTCGTGGTATTTCATGTCGAAGCCGATGCCGTTGTCTTCTATC
>Ga0233437_1000982_pt1 | contig 56764 bp, 33 predicted proteins | sample SI_122_August201_FD_182714 | JGI IMG/M metagenome (GOLD analysis project Ga0233437, IMG submission 182714) | Seawater microbial communities from Saanich Inlet, British Columbia, Canada - SI_122_August2016_200_MG | ecosystem: Environmental > Aquatic > Marine > Inlet | place: Canada: British...
CACAAGGTATAAAGTATCGTTGGTATGCACAACCTTTAGGCGAAATTCATTTCGATAGGAATGTGTCGCAAGGGCCTGAACCTTTGGGTAACAAAAGTTACATGCTAATATTTTCGATTATTGCAATTTTTATACTTGTAATTGCCTGTATCAATTATATGAATATGTCCACTGCCCTTTCTGCTAATCGTGCAAAAGAGGTGGGGATAAAAAAATCATTGGGATCAAATAGAAAATCCCTCATTTTGCAATTTTTATCAGAATCTGTTCTTGTTACACTAATTGCCTTGGCACTTGCACTGATACTCATAACACTTTTGCTTCCAGGATTTAATAATTTAATTGAGAAACAACTTGTTATTAATTACTTCGGCAACTTTAAAGTTATACCATTATTGGTCGCTTTTGGAATTGGAATTGGAATAATTGCAGGTAGTTACCCAGCCTTCTTTTTGGCTTCATTTAATCCGGTAAAGGTTATAAAGGGAATAAATAAATCGGAAGGCGGTCATGGAAAATTGCGAAGCGGATTGGTTATTTTTCAATTAATTGTTTCCATTGTACTATTTTCAGGAACCTTTTTTATCAGTAAACAGCTAAGTTTTCTTCAAAACAAAAACCTTGGTTTTAACAAAGAAAATCTGGTTATAATCAACAAGTCTAATTACCTTGGAAACCAGATGTCATCTTTCAAAAATGAATTACTTGCTCAGTCAGGTATATTGGAGATTACAAATACTTCCTCAATTCCCGGAAGAATTAATTCAGGCTCAACATTTTTTCATCATTCGGTAAACGATTCAAGAGGAATGAATACAATATGGAGCGATTGTGATTTTTTAAAAACATATCAGATAGAATTAACAGAAGGTCGCTTTTTTGAGGAGGGTAACCAATTCAATGCCAAATCGGTTGTACTTAATGAAACTGCAATTAAACGACTCAATATTGAAGATCCAATTGGCAAAAAAGTTTATCAGGGCAAAAAAACAGAAGATGAAAGTTTAACTATTATCGGTGTAATGAAAGACTTTCATTGCGAATCGCTGCATCAGGAAATGAGCTCTTTGGTATTGATTAATGGAACTGGAGAAAACTTAAGTGTAAGAGTTTCGGGAGATATCCAACAGAATCTAAAGATAATTGAACAGACCTGGGATAATTTTACCAATGGTCAAAGTTTAGACTATGTGTTTTTCGATGAAGATTTCGGGCGCTTATACAAAGCAGAAGTAAGAACAAGAAAAATAGTTAGCATATTCTCTGCACTGGCAATTCTAATAGCCTGTTTAGGACTTCTTGCCTTAGCTGCTTTTGTTGCAGAACAACGCACAAAAGAAATAGGGGTAAGAAAAGTAAATGGTGCCAGAATCGGTGAGATTCTGCTTTCATTAAACCGCAACTTTATGAAATGGGTAGGCATAGCATTTATAATTGCTGTTCCTGGTTCCTGGTATTTATTAAATAACTGGCTTGGAAATTTTGCCTACAAAACAAACCTGAGCTGGTGGGTTTTTGCATTGGCTGGAGTAGCAGCACTTTTTGTAACCATGTTAACCGTAACATGGATTAGCTGGAAAGCAGCAACAAGGAACCCGGTTGAGGCTTTGAGGTATGAATAGGTTTCACCAATGAAAACAGAAAGAAATGAAAACTAACATTCGAATCGTAATACGAAACATAATTAGTTTCAAGTTGTACTCAGGATTAAATATACTAGGACTGGGACTTGGTTTGACAGCTGTATTTTTTATTTTTTTCTGGATTTATAACGAATCCAGTTACGACAAGTATAACACCAATTATAATCAAATCTATCAGATAAATTATCAAACAACCGATGATGGTCATCGCTGGTCAACTACACCATCTCCTCTTGCCCCGGCTCTTGCCGATCATGTAGCTGCTATTGAAACAGTTTCACGGATAAGAAGATGTGCAACCTTTGCATTTAAATCGGGCGAGAATATGTTTCTGGAAGAATATGGTGCCACTGCCGATCCTGAGTTATTCGATATTTTCACATTTAAGGTACTTAGTGGAAATCCTAAAGAAGCATTAAATACTGTCGAGAATATTGTTGTTACCGAATCTTTTGCAAAAAGATATTTTGGAAATAAGAGTGCTTTAGACCAACAACTTAATTTAGAAGGCGAAGGAATCGTCACCATTAAAGCGGTAATTGAAGACTTGCCTACCAACTCGCATTTAAAATTTGATTACCTATTATCCCATAAGTTTGCAGAGCAATATCGTTTATGTGGTCTTGGTTGGGGCGACCCAAATTTTTTAACTTATATTAAAGTAACAAAGGAGGCTGACATTACTGATGTTCATAGTGCCATTACTCAGGTTGCGATGCAGAATAAAGTCCCTCAAATATTTTACGGCAGTAATATTTTTAACCTGCGTCCTTTGTCCGGTATTTATCTCGACCATGATATACCCAATCGCATTGGTGAAAGTGGGGATAAGAGAAATATACTGATTTTCGGAACAGTTGGAATTTTGATTCTTCTATTAGCTTGCATCAATTATATTAACCTATCCATCTCGCTTTTTACAAAACGTCAAAGAAATACATCAATACAAAAAATTTGTGGAGCTTTTAGAACTAACATTTTTGCCAGATACCTAATGGAGACCCTTGTCGTAATTTTAGTTTCATTATTGCTGGCTTTGGTTTTGGTTTTTATTCTCGAACCGTTATTTGTAAGCGTTGTAGGTAAGTCGGTTAAAATTAACTTTCTCCAACCTGATATTCTTGCATTCATGGCAATCCTGTTGTTAGGATGCGTACTCCTTTGTGGCGTATATCCTGCATTATTAATTTCAAACATGAATCCGCTAATCCTGGTAGATAAGTTCAGTCTGAGAAAATCGAAAAACCGTGGGCTGAAAGTTATGGTGGCTATGCAAAATGTTATTTCAATATTGCTGATTATTTGTACAATCGGTATCCTAAAACAAATGAATTTTGTAAGAAGTAAGGAATTGGGTTTCGATTCTGAAAAAATTGTTTACGTCAGATTACGCGGTCAGATTCCACAAAAGATTGAAGCAGCTAAACACGAAATTTTAGCGCTGTCAGGTGTTTCGCAGGTTGCTATGAAAGATTGTCCTCCTTTCGATAGCCGAAATAATACAGTTGGCATAATTTGGAAAGACGAAGGGGAAATAAAAAATACCGGTAACAATACCAAAGTGGGTTCTGAAACAACACGTATTGATGATGAATATTTCAAGATGACTGGAGTTGAGTTTGCACAAGGGCGAAATTTCGACAAAACGATTTCTTCAGATAAGAAAAATTACATTTTGAATGAAGAGGCTGTTCGGCAAATGAGACTGGCAGACCCTATTGGAGCAGAGTTTGCTTTGTACGGACGTTGGGGAACTATTATTGGAGTGATCAAGGATACGCATTTTAAATCATTACATCAGAAGGTTGAACCTCAAGTGTATTGGATGTTCCAAGACCTTGAAAAAGAAAGTTATTTCAGTGTGTTAAACATTAAGCTTTCGGGCGAGGAATTCCAAAAAACAATTATGGAGGTTGAAAATATCTGGATAAAATTTAATCCCGGAATTCCATTTTCGTACCATTTTTTAGATGAGAAATACGAAGCACTTTATGTAGCAGACAAGCAAGTTGCTGGTATGGTGAAGATATTCTCGCTGCTTGCAGTCCTTATAGCATGTCTCGGACTTTTAGGACAGTCGGTATTGGCAACCGAAAACCGAATTAAAGAAATCGGCATCCGAAAAGTAAACGGCGCCAAAATTTCCGAAATACTTAGCATGCTAAACAAAGACTTTATAAAATGGGTAGCCATAGCATTTGTAATTGCTTCTCCAATTGCTTACTACGCCATGAACCTTTGGCTCGAAAACTTCGCGTACAAAACAACTTTAAGCTGGTGGATTTTTGCACTGGCTGGAGTACTGGCTTTGGGAATTGCACTTTTAACAGTGAGTTGGCAGAGTTGGCGGGCTGCTACGAGAAATCCGGTTGAGGCGCTGAGGTATGAATAAAAAATAAAAATAAATGAGAAATATACTAAAACCAATATTTAGGAACTTTATTCGTAAACCTGTTATCAATCTAATCAATCTGTTTGGATTATCAGCAAGTCTTGTATTTGTAATCATCTTGTCCGTTTACTGTTACAGCGAGTTAAGTACTGATTCGTATCATAAAAATGGTGAAAGAATTTTTCTTATTGGAAAACCAGGTGCCGGGATGCACACCCCTGCAATTTTAAAAGAAAACATCGATATAAATGTACCAGGAGTGGAAACTACAGTAAGAGTTTCAGATACCTAGAATGCTCCTGTTTTTCAGACAGAAGAAGGTTCTCCAATTACTTCGGATTTAATTTTTGCTGATCCTGATTTTTTTAATCTTTTCTCATACAAAACTATTGAAGGCGATCTCACAACTGCCCTCAATAATCCAATGTCGGTTGTGATAACCAAAACACTGGCAAAAAAACTATTCGGAAACGAAATCGCTATAGGGAAAATTATAAAATATAATAACAAAAATATATTGACGGTTTCTGCAGTAATTGAAAAACCCACCGGAAATTCATTTCTAACTTTTAGTGCGATTACTTCAATCGAAACGCGAAAAATTCTTCAACCAAGCGATGGTGAATTTACAGAGTGGGGCTGGGGTAATTTTCAGACATTTTTGCTTTTAGATAAAAATTCAAATCCAAAACAAATAGCAGAAATCGTTTTTTCGATATTCCCCGAAGAGCAGCGGAAATGGGTTGAAGAGATTAACCTGATTCCTTTAAACAAAATCTACTTTTCTGAATTACAGACTTTTGGGAAGAATTATGTACGAATGGGGGATAAAAACAAAACCTTGATATTATTATTTGTAGCCAGTTTAATACTAATTATTGCCCTTGTGAATTTTATTAATATTTCATCTTCGCAATGGACGGAAAAAATAAAACAAACCGGCGTTCTTAAAGTTCTTGGAGCATCCGGAATTACGATATTCAAAAATGTACTTACTGAATCTTTCCTTGTGTTTTTTTCTGCTGTAATTATTGCTATTATACTTGTTGGAGGAATTGCACCAATTATTCAAAATTATACGGGTATTGAATTTAGTACCAAACTAATTTCCAGTCCGGCATTCTTTTTGGTTTTATTCATTTCCACAATAATTTTTAGCACGGTTTTTAGCTTAATTCCGGGTTTGCGCATTTCATCCTCAAAAGCAATTAACAATCTCAAAAAAACAGTTGACCAAAATTCAAATAAATCATTTTTACGAAATGGGCTGATTACCCTGCAATATGTAATTTCTATTGTATTGATTTCTTTTACCATCTTGATTTACAAACAAGTTGAATATGGAAGCAAAAATCTGGTTTTTAACCAGAAAAATACAATTGCGATAAAACTCACTCAACAGCATAAAAAAGATGTCGTTAAAAAAGAACTTCAGAATTTACCGGGAGTACAAAATGTATCGTTTACCCAATTTTATCCCGGCAAGCAAGTTTCAAGTTGGGGAACGAAACTGCATTTAAACGGCGAAGAGCAGGAAATAAATTTTGAAACTTTTAGTGCCGATGCTGAATTCTTTTCAATTCTGAATTTGGAATTGGTAATGGGGCAACTTTTTTCTGACAATTTTTCAAAAGACATGAACAAAGTTGTGGTTAATGAAACATTTATAAATAAAAACAATTTAGAGAATCCCATTGGCGGTACTTTTGAGATGCAACAGGGGCAGAATAAAACGTATGAAATAATTGGGGTAATAAAAGACTTTTATTTTAAATCGGTTGAGAAAACAATTGGCCCGCTTGCAATTATAAATCAGGGGTACGCATCTTATTGCCTTGTAACTATTCAAACTGCTGATTTTCATTCTCTCTACTCAGCAGTTGAGGAAATTAAAGAAATAACAGCAAAACTCTCTCCTGCATTTCCGGTTGAAACAAGTTTTCTCGATTCAGCAGTTGAAGGAATGTATGAATCGGAAGTGAAGTTTCGTCGTACGTTTTCGTTGTTTGCCATTAGCGCAATAATTCTTTGTTCCCTGGGAATTCTTACGATGTCAATTTTTGCCAGCCAGCGCAGAATAAAGGAAATTGGCATCCGAAAAGTAAACGGCGCCAAAGTATCGGAAATTCTTACCATGCTAAATAAAGACTTTATTAAATGGGTAGCAATAGCTTTTGTAGTTGCCAGTCCAATTGCATACTACGCCATGGATAAATGGCTCGAAAACTTTGCCTACAAAACCACTTTGAGTTGGTGGATTTTTGCCCTGGCAGGAGTGTTGGCTTTGGGAATTGCGTTACTAACCGTTAGTTGGCAGAGTTGGAGAGCTGCTACGAGGAATCCGGTTGAAGCGCTGAGGTATGAATAGCAAAATAGGATTATCAGAAGTGAAAACATTAAATATATTTAAATGATAAAGTCATTAATTTTCTCTTTTCTACGAAATCTGGTTAAGAACAGAATAAGTACTTTTATTAATGTCTTCGGACTGGTTGTAAGTCTTACATGCTGTTTGATAATATATCACAAAATATCGTATGAGCTAAGTTTTGACAATTATCACACTGAAGCCAAAACAACTTATAGGATTATAAGACAAACTAAAGGACTAGGTTTAGGACTGGAAAGAGGAGAATTCGAATATAGGAACGCTGTTTATGGTGCTTTACCCAGTACAATAAAAGACGAAATTCCAGAATTGAAAAAGGTAGTTTCAGTTTTTCCACAGGGAGGTTTATTGGTTAATGTCCCAAATGAAACATCATCAAACCAAACACAGCAATTCAAAGTTGACGAAGAAGGCGCCGTTTTTACAGAACCTTCCTATTTTGAAGTTTTCGATTTTAATAATACAAGTTCAAAATGGATCTATGGATCTCCTTCCGCTTCTTTGTCTGAACCATTCACTGTTGTTTTAAGTCAACAATTGGCAGAAAAATTTTTCGGGAACGAACACCCCATTGGGAAATCTCTGACTATCTATAACCAGCCATGTAAGGTTACAGGATTAATCTCAGCACCTCCGGTAAATACAGATTTCCCATTTCAGATGTTTGTATCCTATAGTTCAATTGAAAAAATGGATGCAAACTTCTCGAAAAATTGGGGAAATTTGGGAAATTTAGAATGCTATGTAGTTCTAAATAATTCTTCTCAAATAGCTTTAGTTGAAGAGAAAATAAAAAATATTCATACGCAACATGTTTCTAAAGAGATTGCTGAGAACCGGATATTTAAACTTCAATCCTTAGCAGATATTCATCATGACACCCGATTCACTAATTTTAATTATAGAACGGTGAGTAAACAAACATTAATAACACTTGGATGTATTGGACTATTTTTAATGATTATGGCTTGTGCCAATTACGCGAATTTGTCTCTTGCGCGTTCAAGATACAGGGCCAGAGAAGTGGGAGTAAGAAAGATATTGGGAGGGAAACGCTGGCATCTTGTATTGCAGCTTTTTGGAGAGTCTGTTTTACTTACAACTCTTTCTACAGTTTTTGCTCTGATATTAAGCTACTTATTTATCATACTATTTTCAAGTCTTTTGGGAATTCCTTTAAATTACTCGCTTCCTTTTAACCTAACAAATGTTTTGGCACTAACCGGGCTTATTTTTGTGGTCAGTGCACTCAGCAGTAGTTATCCTTCTTTATTATTATCTGCTTCTCAACCTGTTGATCTCATAAAAAAGACATTTGAAATTTCTAAAAAAGGTGTTGCCATTTTTACAAGAAGTATGGTTATTGTCCAGTTCACAATCTCGCTTCTTATGATTATGGGTACAATTACCGTGTTTCGCCAATACCAATTTCTAATTAATTCTGATTTAGGTTTTGATAAAGAAGCTGTGTTTAATGTACCTATTCCTGCACGTGATGCAACTTTAATGAAAAGGTTTAAATCTACCTTACTGGAAAACTCTGCAATTAAAAGTATTAGCTTTAGCAATTCCCACCCTGCCAGATCTTCAAACTGGGGTTCCGCAAAAGCTATTTCAAAGGGTGCAGAGCTAAAGGTAGAAACTCAAATGGTGGTGGTTGACACTTCGTATGCAGAAACCTATGGTCTGAAACTAATGGCTGGAAGCAACCTAAATTTGCTTGATTCTTCCAAAAATATATTAATTAATGAAGAATTGGCTAAACAGTTAAATTTTAATACACCTGATGAAGCTATAGGGAAAGAAGTAATGTTTTATTACCGGAAACCTAATGCCAGATTTCGTATATCAGGCGTGGTAAAAGATTATCATTACGAATCTTTTTATACGAAGATAAGACCAACAATTTTGCTGCAGGATCCGAATCGAACCCGAATTGCCGGCATAAAAATAGTCACCAATAGCAGCAGTGGTGATGGTAATTTTAAACAAATTCAGGATGTACTTGCTTACGTGGAAAATTCATGGAAATCAATATTTCCCAATGAATATTACGAATTTGAATTTATTGAAGATAGAATAAAAAACAATTATGCCAGTGAGGCAAGCTCATCAAAACTGATAAATATTTTTGCCCTTATAACAGTAATTATTAGCTGTTTAGGAATTTTCGGATTAGCGTTATATTCCAGTGAACAGCGATCAAAAGAAATTGGTATTCGTAAAATAAACGGAGCTAAGGTATCTGAAGTAATGGTAATGCTAAATGGCGACCTTGTAAAATGGGTAGCAATAGCATTTATAATTGCCTGCCCAATTGCCTTGTACGCCATGAATAAATGGCTCGAAAACTTCGCCTACAAAACCACTTTAAGTTGGTGGATTTTTGCATTAGCCGGATTGTTGGCTTTGGGAATTGCATTGCTAACCGTTAGTTGGCAAAGTTGGCGGGCGGCAACGAGGAACCCGGTTGAAGCGCTGAGGTATGAGTAGAACTTAATAGAGATTTTTATAAACTTGAATTAATGGACAGGTACTAATTAATGAGAACGATTAAATTATGAATATACTTCAGTTAAAATTAGTGTTGAGAAATCTGGTGCGAAATAAGCTGCATTCGGCCATCAATATTTTTGGCTTTGCCATAGGTATAGCAGCCTTTATTATGATTTCACTTTATGTGAATTATAATCTAAGCTTTGATAAGTTTCATGCCAATAGAAGTCAGATATACAAGGTGTTTATTGGCGATTCAGATGGTATTCCAGCACCGGTTGTTAATATCTTGAAAACCAATTTTTCGGAAATTGAAAATACCGTGAGGCATTGTGACTGGTATGGTGGGGGGAGTGATGGTTATCTGAGAACGGAAGCGGAGACATACAGCATTACCGAGTTGTTATTTGCAGACAACACACTCTTTGATGTATTCAATTTCAAAACCATTCAAGGAGATGTGAAGGCCGCACTGGAGCAACCCAATACCATCTTGTTGACAAAAAATTATGCCCGCAAAATATATGGAGATGAGGATCCGACAGGCCAGTTGTTGAAATATCAAAGCAAGTCTCTAAATATAAAATTTGACCTGACCGTTATGGGCGTAATTGAGGATGCACCGTCCAATTCCACAATCAATTACAATAGCATTGTGTCTATGTCAACTATTCCCACAAACCATATCAGGCGAGGAAATATAGATGAGGATTGGGGCAACTGGGGTTTTGCCAATTATGTGAAAATTAACAACGAGAGTGATTTCACCCAGTTAAACGATAAAGCTCAGTCTTTCTGGTCTGGTTTTGTTCTCGAAAAGTGGGATGTTGAACCGAATACTGAGGCAGCAGCCAATTATCAGCTATCCTTTGTACCGCTTGAAGAAGTCCATTTCCATGGCTCAAATAAACGCACTTTCATTTATATTCTTATGGCCATTAGTTTGATCATACTTATTGTAGCCATTATCAATTATGTAAACCTCTCTATGGCCATTTTTAGTAGCAAAATCAAGGAGGTAGGAATAAAGAAAGTGATCGGTTCTTCCCGGATCAATATGTTTTGGCAATTTATAAATGAATCTCTGGTAATTACAAGCATCTCATCAATACTTTCTCTGTTGTTGATTCTTGTATTTAATCCATACTATACCAAAATCACTGGTTTTAATGACCTTTTGGATTCTGGAAATCTGATAATTTATTCGATCCTATTTATAGCAGGCATTGCTTTCATTGGTCTTGTTTCAGGCATGTATCCAGCCTTTTACCTTACCTCACTCAGTCCAATAAATGCACTAAAAAAAGAAAGGACAACCGGAAAGAGGGGCAGTATTCTGAAAAATTCACTTGTTGTTTTTCAGTTTGCGATATCAATTACACTCATTATAGGAGTTATTATTATATCGAAACAGGTGTCCTATATGAAAAATAAAGAGCTGGGATATAAAAATGACCATATAGTATATTTCAGTCAAAGTGGAAATATTGGGGGAAAATACGATGTGTTCAAACAAGAATTGTTGAGCAATCCTAATATCAAGAGCGTTTGCAGGACAAATACACATCTGGGAAGGGATTTGACCATGTCATCCAAACACAAGGTTAATGGTGAGTTTAAAAAGTACATGGCAACAACCATCGATCCTGACTTTGTAAAAACAATGGGTATCGAGCTCATTGATGGCAGAGATTTGTCGTGGGATATCCAATCTGATTTGGATCATGCCGTTTTGGTAAACGAACAGTTTGTAAAAAAAATGGAATTAAATCCTGCAGTTGGTTCTACTGTTTCTTTTTTTGATGAGGAAGTCACTGTTGTAGGTGTAATAAAGGACTTTCATAATACTTCAATGCATCATGCAATAGAGCCTTGCATGTTCACTTATCGCAACTGGAATTCTAATGTAAATATTAAAATAAGCAATATGAATATGGCAGAGACCATTGCTTTTATTGAAAATACATGGGACGATTTTGCACCTGAAATGCCATTTGAATATCAGTTTCTAGATAAAACATACGATAAGCTATATAAATCGGATGAAGAGTTAGGGTTTCTGATTTGGTTGTTTTCAATATTGGCTGTCTGTATTGCCTCTCTGGGCCTTTTTGGGCTAATATCATTTACTACTCAGCAACGGAGAAAAGAGATAGGTGTCAGGAAGATCAATGGAGCAAAGATTTATGAAGTTGTTTCAATGCTCAATCAGGATATACTTAAGTGGGTTGGTGTAGCATTTATCATCGCATGTCCGGTGTCAGGATTTTTAATGAGTAAATGGTTGCAGACATTCGCTTATAAAATTGAACTCAGCTGGTGGATTTTTGCATTGGCAGGGGTGCTGGCTTTGGGAATTGCATTGCTAACGGTTAGCTGGCAAAGTTGGCGGGCGGCAACGAGGAATCCGGTTGAGGCTTTGAGGTATGAATAAAGCCTCCCCAACCCCTCCCATGGCGGGGCTTTAGAGACTACCAAACTGGGAGTGCTGTGCTTTTAAGAAATTTAGAGATGAAAAAAGGAAATAACAAATAAGTAGAATCCAAAAGTCCCCTTTAGGGGATTCCAGCCTGCCGGCTGGCAGGTAGGGGTGAAGAATAAGTGGGATTATTCGAAATAAGAATATAAAAACAGTTCAGGAAAAACAGACAGAAACAGAATAAAAAAAAACAGCCATGATTAAACTTTTTTTAAAAACAGCCATTTATCGTTTACGAAAAGATAAGTTTCATTCTTTTTTAAATATTGGAGGATTGGCTCTGGGGCTCGTTGCATTTCTATACATCGCCACATACACTTTTCATGAAATTAGTTACGATAGCTTTCATTCAAAGGCCGACAGGATTTACCGTTGTGTTGCTCATATAAAATTGGGAGAAAGAGCCCTTGACATTCCAAGGTCAGAAACTCCTCTGGCTGCAGCTGCTAAAAACGACTTCCCAGAAATAGAAGAGGCCATAAGATTATATCCCTTAACTGAAATAATCACCCGCTATAAAGAGAAAAAATTTGTTGAAAGCGAAATATGTTATGCCGATGTTGAATTGTTTGATGTGTTTGATTTCAAATTACTTGAGGGAAATCCTAAAACAGCATTGGGTGAGCCCAACTCAATTGTTCTTGGGAAAGAGGTGGCTCTTAAATATTTTGGAGATGAAAATCCAATGGGAAAATCAATTTTGCTGACCACTAATAAAGTGCCATATGTGGTAACCGGCATTCTCGATGAAATTCCGAAAAACTCAAGTTTACAAAGCAACTTATATGCGTCGTTTTGTACTTTACCCGAAAGCAAACGCCTTGATAACTGGGGCGCTTTTAACAATGTCTATACTTATATTGTTACAAAAAAAGGTATTAATATTGAAGAATTTGAAGCAAAGTTTGATGCATCAATAAGAAAATATGAAGACGCAATGATACAAAGAGAAATGGGTATTTCACTGTCAGAATTTGAAAGTCAGGGGAATTTTTTCATTCATAAACTTCAACCTTTAAAGGATATACATTTAAATTCGACCTATTCTGAAAATCTTTCTACCTATGGAAATAAGCGTTTTCTTATTATTTTCGGCATAACCGGATTATTAATATTGATTATCGCTGGCTTTAATTTTGTTAATCTCACCACTTCAAGGGCATCATTAAGGGCAAAAGAGATTGGTATAAAAAAAATAATTGGTTCAACACGTAAATCAGTCATTTTACAAATTCTAATCGAAATTTTTCTTCACATCCTCATTGCTCTTGTAATATCAATTGTTATTCTCTTGCTTATTCTTCCCTTCCTTAATAATTTTTCGGAAATAGTAATTCAGCCTGAATTTTTACTAAATCCGTTAACATCATTAACCATCATTTTTATACCTCTAATTATCACAATTTTAGCAGGCATTTATCCTGCCTTTCTCATCACAGCTTTTAAACCGGTTGACGTAATAAAAAGAAAATTCAAAGAAGGAAATTCAAAATCGTTAACCAGAGGAGGATTGGTAACAATTCAATTTGTAGTGTTTATCGGTTTAGTGTTTTGTACACTTATTATTCGCCGACAAATTAATTATATGCACCAACAAAATCCGGGATTCGAAAAAGAGAATGTATTGGTTGTTGAAAATATGGGATATTTAGATAACAACCGAAATAGTTTTAAAATGGAAATGCTTAAAAACCCTTCAGTTCTATCGGCATCATATTCATCTTTAGTGCCGTCTGTAGATGATAATGCAGGCAATATATTTTGTGAAAAAGGGAGTGATAAGACCCATTCATTAAATAGAATGGACGTTGATAGTGATTTTCAAAAAACACTAAAAGTTCAGTTAAAAGCAGGCAGTTTTTTTACCGATAATGAGGCCACTGAAAAATATAATGCAATAATAAATGAAGAAGCGGCGAGACTTCTGGGATGGAGCGATTGCAATGAAAAATACATTTATGATTATAACTACGGAAAAGATTTTAAAGTTATAGGCATAATGAAAGATTTTCACATGAAATCGTTGCGGGATAAATCGAAGCCTTTGGTTATAAAATATAGAAATACGAGCCGATTTCTTTCATTAAACGTACAATCTAATAATTTACCGGAATTGATAAAATCGGTAGAATCTCAATGGGGAAATTTCAATGAGGAAGCTCCATTTGAATACTTTTTTCTCGACCAATCTTTCAATGCTCAGTACAAATCGGAAGAACGTTTGGCAAAAGTAATTGGTGTATTTACAATTTTTGCAATCATGATTTCTTGTATCGGATTGTTGGGATTGGTATCGTATGCGGCAACCCAGAAAAAAAAGGAAATCGGCATCCGCAAAGTAAACGGAGCAAAAGTATCTGAAATATTAGGCATGTTAAACAGAGATTTTGTGAAATGGGTAGGCATCGCATTTATTATTGCTGTCCCGGTTTCATACTTTGCCATGAATAAATGGCTCGAAGGTTTTGCTTACAAAACAACACTAAGTTGGTGGATTTTTGCCCTATCGGGAGTAATTGCTCTTGGAATTGCATTGTTAACGGTTAGCTGGCAAAGTTGGCGGGCAGCTACACGGAATCCGGTTGAAGCATTGCGATATGAATAATTATAAAAGCAGAAATAATTTTGAAATAAAAACAAGATTAAACCATGAAGAGTAACATACGTTTGGCAATTCGCAATATTCTTAAAAACAAGGTAAATTCCATTATTACTGTTGGAGGTTTAACTGTTGCATTTGCCTGTATTTTATTAATTTACATTTATGTTTCTCAGGAATTCAGCTACAATAACTTTCATTCAAACAAAGACAAAATTTTTAGGGCAAATTATTCATACGCATTAGAAAATGGCACAGAGGGTAAAAGTCTTCTTTTTGATTCTAAACTATCCGAAATTATAAAAGAAAAAGTACCTCAAGTAAAAAAATGTACCGCTTTTCGGAGTGCCCACGGTCCAACTTTAATGTTTGAAAATAATAATTTTGAAGAAAAAATATGTATTGCTGAATCTGACTTTTTTGATATGTTCAGCTTTAAATTAGTAATAGGAAACAAAGAAAAGTTATTTGAAAACCCCGATGAAATTGTGATATCATCAAGTTTGGCAAATAAATTTCAAGCCATTAATACGTGTACCAGAGAAGAATTGATGGGGCAGCATGTTTTTTTTCAGAATACAGGAGACCAGCCATTTGTAATTTCAGGTATTATGGAAAATGTACCTAAAAATTCAAGCTTCCAATTTGACGCTTTAATTCCATACAGGTATGAAGCTGCATTTTCGCAGTCGAACAATACCTTTGGAAACTCATCGATTCTTTATGAAATAAATCAAAAAGAAGATGCTCTTCAGGCTGAACTACAAATTAATCAAACCATTACTGAGCATTATAAAGAATTGGTAGCTCAACTACAAAATGAAAATATTTTAGCAAATACAGCCAATTGTTTTATGCCTTTTTCAATCTCTCTTAACAATGTTTATCTTAGTAAGATTGACTCTGATTATGAAGAAAACAATAGCAAAACCAGTTTGTACATTCTTTCAGCAATTGGATTTCTTATACTTATAATAGCCTGTAGCAACTATATGATGCTTTCACTGAGCCAGGCTTTTAATAAAGTTGGAGAAGTAGGTATTAGAAAAGCTATTGGAGCCAGACCTGTAAATATATTCGGTCTGTTTTTTACTGAAAACAGTATTTTAACATTCACTTCATTGGCTATCGGGGCATTTCTTTGTACCCTGCTCCTGCCCATCTTTAATCAGTTGGCTTACACTGAAATCTACACCGGATTAATAAATATTCCTCAAATACTAGTTTTTGTTACTTTAATTCTATCGATTGTTGTTTTGACAACCAGTGTAATTCCAATTTTAAAACTGATGAAAATTCAACCCAATCTGTTGTTGTCAAAAAATCTAAAAAGCAGAAATAAAAATAGTGTAACACAGTTATTTGTCACGCTACAATATGTTCTTTCCATTATTCTAATCATTTTAACCATTTCGATAATTCGCCAAACAAACTTTATGAAATATAAAGATTTGGGCTTTTCGGCTGAGAATATAATCGACCTGCGCATATACCATCTTAACAAAAGTCAGAAAACTGCACTTCGTGATGAACTTCGAAATAACCCTGGGATTATTAATCTTACGCTTACCGACAGAGATTATACGAGTGGTCGTTCTTCAAATTTCATAAAAAACAAAAACGGGAAACTTTCTCAAACCAGATTATTAGATGTCGATAATAATTATATTTCTACGTTGAGTTTAAACCTTACTCAAGGCGAAAATTTCACAGAAAGCAGTTCTACGAATCAATCTATAATTATAAATGAAAAGTTGTTGTCTTTTTTAGGTTTTAAAGAGGATGCAATTGGGCAAATCGTTGATGTGGATGGACAAGATTATAGAATTACAGGAGTCGTTAAAGATTTTCATTACGATTCTATGAAAGAAGAAATTCAGCCGCTAATGTTGTTGCCCCGAACGGAAGAAATTAAAAGGGGCAAATTCATTTTTATCAAATACAACCCTGCACAATTAAGTCAACTAATTCCATTTATTCAAAACACATGGAAAAAAATTACACCGGATAAAGAACTGGATTTTCATTTCTGGGATGAACAACTTAACCAACGATATCAGGCAGAAGAAAGGTGGAGCCAAATAATTGCTTACGCAGCAATAATTGCAATTATAATCTCATCGTTAGGACTTTTCGGATTAACATTAATGGTAATAAACCAACGTGTAAAAGAAATTGGCATTCGGAAAATAAGTGGCGCAAAAATATCTGAAGTAATTACGATGTTGAATAAAGATTTTTTAAAAGGAGTAGCCATTGCTTTTGTAGTAGCCAGTCCGATTGCATATTACGCCATGAATAAGTGGCTCGAAAACTTCGCCTACAAAACAACTTTAAGCTGGTGGATTTTTGCACTAGCAGGAGTGCTGGCTTTGGGAATTGCATTGTTAACTGTTAGCTGGCAGAGCTGGAGGGCGGCAACGAGGAATCCGGTTGAGGCTTTGAGGTATGAATAGCAAAAAAACAACGGTATGAAAAAACTAATATTTATTTTTCGGTCACTAAGAAAAAATTTGAGACTTACCCTTATAAATGTTTTTTGCATGGCCTTAGGTCTTGCAGCAGCAGGAGTTATTCTAAGTTTTGTTTACCAGGAATTTAATTACGACTCAGAGCATGTAAATTCAGAAACAATATTCCGAATAATTCAAAAAGATGGCGATCAGCAAAGTCCGTATACTTTTGCGCCACTAGCCGAAGAACTAAAAGCGAATTTCCCGGAAATCGAAAATACAGTCAGAGTTAGTTTTTTTTACGGATACCTGGCCTGTTCAACATCAGAAAACAAATTCAATGAGACCGGGGCTATTTTTGCCGACCCTGATTTTTTTAATCTATTTTCTTTTCCATTAATTAGCGGAAACAGCAAGGACTGCCTACTTTCTCCAAACTCAGTTGTTATCTCGCAAAAGGCATCAAAAAAATACTTTGGCAACGAAGATCCTGTTGGGAAAAGTTTCAAAGTTGGCGAGCACAAAGAAATTATTGTAAGCGGTGTTTTTGAAGATTTTAAATCGAATTCAAATTTTCAGGGCGATTTAGTATTTCCGCTCGAAAAAATTTCAAAACTCACACAAATATGGATTGAACCAAGCTGGAAACACGAAAGTGAAATTCATACGTTTGTATTGTTTTCAGATAATACCAACCCTGAGGAAATTTCAAAAAAATGCGAAAATTACATTTCAAACTATATTGAGAATAGCAAACACGAACTTTCATTCCAACCCTTACAAAACATTCATGTTGAAAACCAGTTTTTCTGGGAATCGACACAACAAGCAAACGTTAGCTATTTGTTCATTTTTATTGCAGTTGCTGCAATAATTATATCTATTTCTGTTGCCAATTTTTTGTTTTTATATATCGGCACTACCTCGCAACGTACTGTAGATATAGGAATAAAAAAAGTGTGTGGGGCATCAAAATCAACTCTGTTTTTCGATTATTTAAAAGAAGTATTCGCCCTGTTTTTTATAAGTACTATAATTGCCATTACTCTTTTTATTCTTTATAATTCTTTATTTGTAAAATCCTTTTCATTTCTTCCTCAAATCATCTTATTCGATTATAAACTTGGTATTCTTCTTTTTTCTATTCTAACTATAATTGCCTTATTGGCTGGAATTTATCCCTCCATGTTTTTATCATCGCATAAACCAGTTTCGCTTTTCAGCAGCAGTAAAAACATTGGTATGGGAAGGTTGAAACTGGTCAACGTACTCGTAATCGCCCAATTTGCATTATGTATTACTTTAATAACCGGCACATTTGTAATGCATAAACAAACCCGTTTTCTTGTAAAACAGGATATGGGATTTGCCAAAGAAGAACTGATTACAATTCCGCTGAATATGCATGTTGGCCATGGAATTTATAACGAAAGATTCAGTGTGTTTGCAGAGGAATTAAAAAAGAATTCGGGAATAAAAAACGTAACCCTTGGATTTTCAAGTCCGTCTTCATCGGGTATCGGTGAAAGTTTCCCCGACTGGGAAGGGAAAACGGAAGACACAAAAGTTGAAATGTTCTGGTGTCCGGTTTCATTCAATTATTTTGAAACGCTGGGTCTGGAAATTGTTGAAGGACGTGCTTTTTCAGAAGAATTTCCCGGCGACGAGGTTAACTGGGATAAAAGAACATCAAACTATATAATAAATGAAAAAGCAGTTTCTGAAATGGGGATTGCCGATGCAATTGGAAAAGCATTTGAAATTTATGGTTTTAAAGGTCAAATAGTTGGCGTGGTTGAAGACTATAACTTTAAATCTTTACACACCGAAATTGCACCAATGTTTTACCAGGTCAGCCCATTTTATTTAAATGAAATAATAGTAAGAGGCGATTTGAAAAATCCTGCAATTTTATCGGATATTGAAAATGTATGGGACAAATTCGTACCTGAATATCCGCTTGACTTTGGATTTGTTTCCGATCAGATTTCAAAATTATACGAGCCTGAACAAAACCTTGCCAGCACTTTAAATATTTTTTCATTGATAGCAATTGCAATTGCCTGCATGGGATTGTTCACCTTAACCATCTTATCGATAAATCATCGTATCAAAGAAATTGGTATCCGCAAAGTTAACGGAGCTAAAGTATCCGAAATCCTGAGTATGCTCAATAAAGACTTTATAAAATGGGTAGTCATAGCATTTGTGGTAGCCTGCCCAATTGCCTGGTACGCCATGGATAGGTGGCTCGAAGGCTTTGCCTACAAAACCACTTTAAGTTGGTGGATTTTTGCACTGGCAGGCGTGCTCGCTTTGGGTATTGCATTGTTAACGGTTAGTTGGCAAAGTTGGCGGGCGGCTACGAGGAATCCGGTGGAAGCTTTGAGACATGAATAATAAAATGTAAACAGCACATTATGAGTAGATTAGTAAAATTTTATTTTCGCTCACTTTTAAAAAGAAAAGTTTTATCTGTAATTACAATTGGTGGTTTTGCCATTAGTATGGCAGTTATTCTCTTACTATCTATTTACGTTATCGAAGAAAAAAATGTTGACACAAATTACCCAAACTTCGACAATATTTATCGGATAAAAGTAGGAGAAAAGGCTGGGGTTCCTGAATCATTACTAGAAGAGGTTAACGGTAAAATTCCGGGTGTAGAAAACCTCTGTGTATATAGCTTACGTGAAAATTTGTTCGAAATAAATAACTCAAAACACAATGCAAAGTTTTTAGCGACTAACGATGAGTTTTTTGATATTTTCTCGTACGAGTACATTTATAAATCTGCCCCAACATTGAAAGTTGAAGACCATGTAATTCTTACACATTCTTTTTGTAAAAAATGGTATGGAGATAAAAATCCTGTTGGTGAAACCTTTAAAAACGAATGGAACAAAGAATTAAAAATTGTTGGTGTAGTTACTGATCCACCAAACAATACCTCAATTGATTTTGATGTTATAGTTAGTTTAGAAAATGGGTTTGCTCACTGGGTAAACGACAAAGAAGACGACGTAAGACATCGTTTATTCAAATCATTTATTCAACTTCAGGAAAATGTAGAACCTGAAACCGTTAGTTCTCAGCTTACTGAATTATTAAGCAGGTGGAATTTATTTAAAGATAAACAAACCGTACTCCAATCTTTTCATCAGGTGTATTTCGATACCTCAGTGCAGGACGACCTGACACATTCAAATAAAGTAATGCTTTACTTGCTGGTTAGCATTGGCGGAATTATTATGGTAATGACCATTTTTAACTACGTAAATCTCACCATTTCAACTGGGCAGCAACGAATTGGAGAAGTGGGTATTAAAAAAACTGCAGGTGCGGCTACGCGTAATATTTTTTCACAGTTTTTATCCGAAGCGTTATTGATTACTTTTTTATCATTTGGTTTAGCTGTCTTTCTTGCCATATTCTTTTCACCCATTTTATCAGAAATATTGGGTAAAGAAATTCTTATAAGCAATCTTTACCAAAAACCAGAGATATTTGCAACTGTTGTTCTCCTATTTTTTACAACTGGAATAGTATCGGGCATTTCCCCGGCTATAACATTTTCGCGTTTAACTCCCCTGCAAATGATAACCAGAAAACATAAAATAAAAAGGAACAAAAATTATGGGGCAATTGTAGCACTTCAATTTGTATTTACTATCTCCCTACTTATTTCTGTTTTTTTTATTGAAAAACAATTGGACTTTGTAAAACACAAAGAACTTGGTTTTAACAAAGAAATGATAGTGCGTGTACGGTTGAAAGGACAAGCACAATGGAAAGGACACGTTTTGAAAGAAAAACTACTTTCTAATCCACAAATTTTGTCGGCAGCAATAAGTCAGGGAAGTTTTATGGAATTTACAGGTTGGGATAGTAGAGAAATTGAAATAAATGGAGTAAAAAAGAATGTAGATTGGAGAATGTTTGGTATCGATAATGATTTTATTGACCTCTTCGGACTAGAGATAGTAAAGGGAAGAAATATTGATAAAAAAATTACAAACTTCACTTGTTTGATTAATGAAAAACTTCTTAAACACTATGGATGGGACAGTTTTGAAGGGAAAAAGATAATGCGTGGACAAGTAGAAGTGATTGGAGTTGTAAAAGATTTTCATTTTGATGATTTACATCGCGAGATTGGTTTTTTGGTATTGACAGGCGGAGGTGGTGGAGATGTATTAAACATTAAAATTTCTGGTAATATACAAGAAAACCTGAAGTTTATAGAAAAGTGTTATGCCGAGTTCGACCCTTCATCTGATATGGATCTGGCATTTTATGATGACTGGATTCAAAACATGTATGAACAGGAAGAAAAACAAGCAAGAGCGGTTAAAATATTTGCCTTGTTTGCCATAATAATTTCGTGCCTGGGCTTAATTGGTCTTATTGAACAAATAGCAACAAACAAAATCAAAGAAATTGGCATCAGAAAAGTTAACGGAGCCAAAGTATCCGAAATTCTCAGCATGCTCAACAAAGACTTTATAAAATGGGTAGCAATAGCATTTGTAGTAGCCTGTCCAATTGCATATTTCGCCATGAATAAATGGCTCGAAAACTTTGCCTACAAAACCACTTTAAGTTGGTGGATTTTTGCATTGGCGGGAATGTTGGCTTTGGGAATTGCACTGTTAACCGTTAGCTGGCAGAGTTGGCGAGCGGCGACTAGGAATCCGGTTGAGGCACTCAGATACGAATAATCAAAATCAATCATAGAATAGAATAAATCAAAGTTCAAGACAAATGTTAAAACACTACATAAAAACTGCCTTCCGAAACTTCCGCAGCAACCGACTGATTTTTGCCGGAAGTATTGTAACCGTATTTCTTTGTGTACTTTGTATTTCGTTGCTGTTTACGTACGTACACAACGAACTTACCATGGATGACTTCCACAAAAACGAGGAGAATATTTTTGCAATGACAGTAAAACAATCTCCCGAAAGTCTGTTAGAACTTGCCCAAGCCTCCAGATATTTCGATTTTGAATACAAGAATTATCCCGAAATTGAAAGCCTTGTAAATATTGCAAAATACAATAAAGGAGAGTTAAAGTTTATATGTAATGAATCGACATTTTCACCCGAAGGACTTATCGCAGACAGCACTTTTTTTGAGGTTTTTGATTTCAATTTAAGTGTGGGAGATAAACATACAATTTTGTATAATTCATATGCAGCAATATTAACAAAAGACTTTGCTAAAAAGATTTTTGGGAAAGAAGATCCAATTGGGAAAAATATAAAAGTCATTTCCCGAAGAGAAAACTTGTTTACAGTTAAGGGAATAGTTGAATCACCTCCATCTAACAGTTCAATTACTTTCGATTTTATATTGTCCTCAAATAATCGGGGTTTTAGCCGTTCTGGAGCAGATTTTATTCTTGTGAATAACAATTTTAATACTGACCAATTTTCAGGAAAAATAAAGCATATTGGACATATTCACAGTCAGTTTAAAAACAGTGTTGCCGGAGTAATGCCATTAAAAGAGATTTATTTTAAAAGTCAGAATATCAAGCACAAACATATTTTCTCAAAATCAGGCGATAAAAAAAGCTTGAAAATCTTGTTTGCGATAATAGGTGTGATTTTTATTATTTCAGTACTTAATTTTTCAAACCTTCAAATTATAAATATTAATTCTTCAATTAAAAATATTGGTATTAATAAAATTACCGGTGCTGGGAGGATACATATTTTTTACCAAAAAATAACCGAAATTTTATTGCTGATTTTAATCACTTCGATTTTAATTACAGTCGCCTTTCATTTTGTTTTATCTTATTTTAATCAATTTACAGGAGTGGAGCTTTCTCCTGATATTTGGAAGATACTTATTTTAAATATATCAATTCTTCTCATTCTTATTGGAGTTGCAATGGTATATCCTACCATTGTATTTTTAAGAATTCCTATTACAAGAAGCCTGAAAAATCAGTTTTTTGCAGAAACCAAATTGGCAGGGCGAAAGGTAGTGGCAACTGTTCAGTTTGCACTTTCGTTTGTATTGTTAATTGCCTCAATAGTGGTGGTTGAGCAGCTAGATTTAATGCTAAATAAAGACCTTGGGATAACTTGTACTAACACCATGCGTCTTGATTTTTTTCAAATGCCCCCACTTGGTAGTAGCAATGAAGAAAGACTGCAAAAAAGAGAGACCGATAATAAAAATTACCAGGTTGTAAATAATGAATTAAAATCACAAAGTTTTATAAAGGTACATGCACAAGGAATATCGCCATTAAAACCATCCAAAATGCCATGGAAACTAAAAGGTGGAGAAAAAGATTTTACTACTGAAAATAGCTTGTCAGTTACTCCTGAATATATCGAGCTATTGGACTTAACTATTGTTGAAGGGCGTTTTTTTGATAGAGAAAAGGACAAATCAAGGGGAAATAAAATAGTGATTAATGAAGCGGCAAAAAAACTTTGGAACATTCATGATATTTCAAACGCCAAAATATTGAATAAATATTGGTCAATTCCACAAATGGGAGCAGAAGACGGATATCAGGTTATTGGGGTTGTAAAGGACTTTAATTCAGAACATTTATCTGTTACCCCAAGACCGTTGATGATGTTGTATTTCGACGATAAATTTTTGGATTTTATGATTCAGTTTGAATCCGGGTCGAAACAGGCAGGTATCAATTTTGTTCAGGAATTATTCAACAAGGTTAATCCAGAAGAAACTTTTCAATATTCTTTTCTTGATGATGAAATTGAAACACTTTATCAAAAGGAAAAACGTCTGAGCCAAATTTATATCCTTTTCACCATTATTGCTTTCCTAATTTCGGCGACTGGCTTGTTTGCCATTGCCCTTTACGACACAAAAAAACGTACTAAAGAAATCGGTATCCGAAAAGTAAACGGTGCCAAAGTTTCCGAAATACTGAGTATGCTCAACAAAGACTTTATAAAATGGGTAGCCATAGCATTTGTAGTTGCCTGCCCAATTGCATATTACGCCATGGATAAATGGCTCGAAAACTTCGCCTATAAAACTGCACTTAGTTGGTGGATATTTGCTCTGTCAGGGGTGCTGGCTTTGGGAATTGCACTGTTAACGGTTAGTTGGCAGAGTTGGCGAGCAGCTACAAGGAATCCAGTTGAAGCATTGAGGTATGAATAAAAGCCTCCCCAACCCCTCCCAAGGAGGGGCTTTAGAGACTACCAAATTTGGAGTGCTGTGCTTTTAAGAAATTTAGAGATGCAAAAGGAAATAACAAATACGTAGAATCCAAAAGTCCCCTTTAGGGGATTTAGGGGTTAAGAAAAGCCAGCAACGCTGGATTGAAGCTCTCCGATATGAATAATGAATAAATGAAAATTTTACGATAAATGATAAAACATTTTATACTAATAACCTGGAGGAATATCAGAAGGAGGAAAATGCTTTCTGCAATTCAAATTTTATGTCTCTCCGTCGGACTGGCAGCGTTTATCTTGATTGCCCGCTACGTTCAATACGAAAAAGATTACGATAAATTCAATGAAAATTACGAGCGAATTTACCGAACTCAAACCTATAGGATTAACGACCGTATGGACGAAACGGCACAAGTTGTAGTTCCCTTGGCAAAATACATTCGCGATAATGTTCCTGAAGTTGAAAACGCCATTGTAACCAACGAAGTGTGGGCCGAATATTTATCGGCTGATGGAGAACATGTATATAAAGAGAGACGTGGAATTATTGCTCCGTCAGATATATTTGATATGTTTTCGTTCAAATTAATCAGGGGAAATAAAGAGGATGTGCTCGACGAAGTGAATTCCGTGGTATTAAGTGAATCAATGGCTGAAAAATATTTCCCCGGGCAAGACGCAATGGGGAAAACAATTTTCGACGAACGAAAACAGGAATTGCTTGTAACCGGAATTATGCAAAATATTCCCGAACAATCTTCAATTTCTGCTACTTACTTTAAATCGAATGTAGGTTTACTAAAATCTCATGGCGATAATTGGGGCAATAGTTCTTTCGAAATTTTTGTATTGCTAAAGCCTAATGTTTTGCCCAACACGGTTTCCGATAAAATTAAAGATGTACTTCGGAATTTCGACAAAGAATCAAAACAAGTTTTATACATACGCCCACTTAGTAAACTGCATTTAAACGAGCGAGCACAAGACGACCGTGGTTCCATAATTTTCTTTTTCTCTTTTATTGGAATTTTAACCCTTCTGCTTGCCAGTGTTAGTTTTATGAATCTAACAACCTCTTTTTCAACAATGCGTTCCGTCGAAATTGGCATCAGAAAAGTATCGGGAAGTAACCGGAATATTATTCGTTTACAATTTCTGATAGAAGCCATTTTAATTGCTTTTATATCGCTTGCCTTTGCAATTATTATTGTTTACCTGTTATTACCACTTTTTAATAGTGTTGTGAATCGAAATATCGAACTTCAGCCATCTCAAAACCCTGTGTTTATTCTGTTTTTGCTGGTCACGGTTTTAGTAACAGGATTTATTGGCGGAAGTTATCCAGCGCTAATTATTTCCAGGTTTAAACCTGTCACAGTTTTAAAAGGAAAGAGTCCTTTAAAAAAAGGAAAACTTAGCGGGTTAAATGCAATGGTATATTTTCAGTTTATTTTATCTGTAGTTTTAATTACTTCGAGTATCTGGATGTATAAACAAGTAAATTTTTTGAAAAATAAGGATTTGGGTTATCAAAAGGAAAATTTGCTGCGTTGTACACTTCCAGAAATTGAATCAAATGTTTCATATCAACAAGTTCGTCAACGAATTTTAGAAAATCCGGGCATTGAAAATATGACACTCTCCATTAATTCTCCTTTACATTCAAATTGGGGAACGCGTTTAAAATACCAAGGAGGACCTGTTGATGACCATGCTTATTCTCGATGGAATCAGGCAAGTGCAGATTATGTAAACACAATGAGCATGCAGGTGGTAAAAGGAAGAGATTTTTCGAATGATTTTTCGGCAGATAACAAAACATGTTTGGTAAACGAATCTGCTGTAAATAAATTTGGCTGGGACAATCCGATAGGGAAATGGATTGAGAATGGTGTGGGACGTTACACAGTAGTTGGGGTTATAAAAGATTTTCATATCGATGATGTTCATAGTCCAATTCTCCCTTACTTTTTATTGCTTCGCGAAGAAGGATTTGCCAATTACAACGATTTAACTTTTAAAATAAATCCGGAATCAACTAAAAGCAGTCTGGCTCATATAAACTCGGTTTTAAGAGAAACTTTTCCAAATACTTTGTTTGAGGTAAGTGGCTACGATGTTGGCACAAACAGAATCGAGCTTGAAATTTGGACCAGCGCCCAAAATACCTTTGCCTTTTTTACCATTATGGCAGTATTAATTGCTGCAATGGGTTTGTTTGGGCTGGTTGTTTTTGCATCGCAACGAAGGATAAAAGAAATAGGTATTCGAAAGGTGCAAGGAGCTCGTGCCGAACAGATATTACCTTTAATTACCAAACAGTTTCTGATACTGGTTTTGGCAGCAAATATTATTGTGTTTCCATTAGCCAAACTAATTGAGAATGTATCTCCGGGACAATATAAATATCAGTTTACAATCTGGGATTTATTTATAGTGCTAGGGATTTCAGTTTTTGTAACTCTAAGTTCAAGTGGATTTCAGGCAATTAAGGCATCGAGATTAAATCCTGTTGAAGCATTGCGTTATGAATAAATAATCTGCCTTTGCACCCTCTAACTCCCTAAAGGGAGAACCAGCAAAGGCTACTGAAGTAGGATTTATGAAACGAAAAAAGTACTGTTAAAAATAGAAAAGATGAATATTAAAATTATAACCCCTCACTCGGAGTTTTGAAAAAGTCCCCTTCAGGGGATTTAGGGGTGAAAAAAGTCGGCAACGCTGGATTGAAGCTCTCCGATATGAATAATAATAAACAGTATTCCCTTAAAATGGGATAAAAAACTAAATCATATGAATATCATAAAATTCTTGAGAAGTACCTTTTCTAACAAAACCTATACAATTTTAAATATTGTAGGCTTGGGCGTTAGTATTGCTTGTGTTTTAGTTATTTATAAAATTGTTAGTTACGAAACCAGTTTTGATAATTATCATGCGAACTCTGCAAATATATATCGAATCATCAATCAATATTATTTTCCGGACAAAGGTATAGTCTATGATGAAGGGCAAATGCATCCACTTGGACAGGCAATAAGAAATGATTTTCCGGGAGTAGATGCTGTAATGACATTTTATGCAAAAAAAGGCCAGATAACCATTGAAAAAAATGATGGATTAACAGATAAATTCCAGGAAAAGACCGGCTTAGTTTACGCTGAACCCAATATTTTTAAAATTTTCGATTTTGAATTCATTGCCGGAGATCCGTCCGATGCCATATCAAATATGGGAAGTGCTGTGATTTCCTCATCTCTGGCGCAGAAATATTTTAACTTATCTCCTAATGAGGTATATAACGCTATAAACAAGACCTTCATTATAAACAATAGAACAACATTTCATGTAAGCGGTATTATAGCAGATCAACCGGAAAATTCAGATCTTCCATTTAAAATTATTGCGAATTATAGAGATCAAACAGCATCAAACTCCTATTTCCGAAATGGGACTGATTGGTATGAAGGCAATTCTGTTACCAATTGTTACCTGCTTTTATCTGAGGGAATTTCTGCTTCCAGTGTTGAAAAGCAACTTGTTCCATTTTATTTGAAATATTATGGTAAAGAATCGGCTAATAAACAAAAATATTTATTGCAGCCCCTCTCCGAATTACACTCAGGAATATGCGAAAATTACAATAATCGACAAGTTTCTTCCAGCAAATTAAAGTTCCTGAGTCTTATTGGATTGTTTATAATACTCATAGCTTCCATCAATTTTATTAATTTATCAACTGTTCAGGCTACACAGAGATTTAAGGAAATTAGTATAAGAATAATATTGGGAGTGAAAAAATATCAGTTAATCTCTCAGGTTCTCAGTGAAACGGTTTTCATATCGTTTATTGCATCAATTGTAGGATTGCTCATTGCTCAGTTTATGTTTGTTTACCTGGAAAATATTATCGGATATCGTTTGAATCTGGAACTTTTGACAAACACGAACATTCTATCTTTATTAACTGCCTTAGTACTTGGTGTTGGCTTGCTTTCTGGTTTGTATCCGTCACTAATGTCGGCTGGGTTTAAGCCTATTGGAAAATTGAAAAATGCATCTTCGTTTAAAAACTCATCAGGGTCATTGTCAGTAAGGCGTGCCTTGGTAATCATTCAATTTACAATTTCGTTAGTACTAATAATTGGTACTCTGTTTATGCACAAGCAAATGAATTATTTTTCGAACAAAGATTTGGGTTTTAGTAAGGATGCAATCCTGATGTCAAATTTGCCAGGTGTTGATGCAAATAAGCTTCAATTATTAAAATCAAACCTACTGAGTTATCCTGGCATAGAAAACGTGAGCTATGGAACCAATAGTCCATTGGCTAGTTGGAAAATTAATAATGCAATAAATTACCCTACCCTGGAAAAAGACATGTACTATGGGAATTTTAAGTCGGCCGATGAAGACTATATGGAATTATTCCAGCTCAAAATTATTGCAGGTGAAAATTATTCGGATATAAAAGGTAACGGAAATGCTGTCGTAAACAGAAAATTGACAGAACTTCTTGGATTTAAAGACCCCCATGAGGCATTGGGTGAAAGATTTAAATACGGAAGAAATAATCTTGAGTTTGCAATTGTTGGAGTCGTTGAGGATTTTCATGCACAGTCTTTACAAAAAAATATGGACTTTGTAATTTTTAGCAACTTCTCACAGAATAGTACAATGGCTGTAAAAATTAATCCTGCCACAGCAAGCCTGTCGGGATTAAAAGAAACCGTTGAAAGGATACAAACTGAATGGCAAAAAACCTTTCCTGATGTAATTTTTAATTACAGCTTTCTTGACGAGCAAATTGCAAGTTTGTATAATGAGGAGCAACGAACAACTCGTTTAGTTCAATTATTTGCAATTATTGCAATCATAATAGGATGCCTCGGGTTATTTGGTTTGATTTCTTATGTCACAAACCATAAAATTAAGGAGATAGGCATCCGCAAGGTAAACGGTGCCAAAATCTACGAAATACTTCTCATGTTAAACAAAGACTTTATAAAGTGGGTAGCAATTGCATTTGTTGTAGCAACACCAATTGCATACTACGCCATGAATAAATGGCTCGAAGGTTTCGCCTATAAAACCACATTAAGTTGGTGGATATTTGCTTTCGCAGGATTGCTGGCAATTGGAATTGCTTTAATGACAGTCTCGTTTCAAAGCTATAAAGCTGCAACTCGAAATCCGGTTGAAGCTTTAAGGTATGAATAAATTGCCCGCTTTTGCACCCTCTAACTCCCTGAAGGGAGAACCGCAAAAGCTACTGACGATGAATTTTGAACTGATAATAACTTGAAATACAGACTCAAAGCCCCTTCATGGGTTTGGGGTAAAAAGAACAAAAGATGGCAATTAGTGATAATGTTTCGATGTTTTATAGTGCTAAACCTCACATTTTTGAGAAAGCAAAAGCTTTGCGAAATAATATGACGAGTTCAGAATTAAAACTTTGGGAGCACTTAAAAGGCAAAAAGATGTTAGGACTACGATTCCGTCCTCAACATCCAATAGACATTTTCATCGCAGATTTTTATTGCCACCCCATTAAACTAGTCATTGAAATTGATGGTGGAATTCATCAAACAATAGAACAAAAAGAGTATGACATTGAAAGAACAGCAGAATTAAATAATTGGGGAATTGAAGTCGTTCGATACACTAATAATTGTGTTGAAAATAATATTGAACAAGTAATAAAAGAAATTGAACAAATATGCATCAAACGTCAATCGGAGATTTCTCAAAGTCCCCTTCAGGGGATTTAGGGGTGGAAAATAATTTATAAAAAGTACCAAAACTAATTTAAACGCATAAAATGATAAAAGAAAAAATAATGCAATCGTTTAAAAATATGAGAGGTAGCAAATCATATCTTTTCATAAATGTAGGTGGATTAGCAATAGCATTTTCAGTTTCTATACTCATAATGCTCTTTGTAATTAATGAATATAATTTCGACAAATTCAACACAAACGGGCAAAGAGTTTACCGGATTGAAGAAGGCGAAGACAACCAGGTGCCACTGGCTGTAACCAGAATTTCAGAAGAATCTTTCCCAGAGATTGAACAAGCTGTGGTTATAAAATCTTTAAGCGACCCCTGGTTCAGATACGAACAAAACTTTTTTGAAATAGAAGACTTCTGTTTTTCAGATAATTCATTTATCGATGTGTTTTCCATCCCATTTGTTTCAGGAAATCCGGAGACTGCTCTTGATGCGCCTTATACTATCGTTTTATCAGAATCCGTTGCAAAAAGGATTTTCGGGGATAAAAATCCCATTGGGGAGCAGATTAATTTCAGGAATGAGAGCGATTATACGGTAACGGGTGTAATAAAAGATTTGCCCGATTTTCATTTGCCAGCAAAAGCTATTGCTTCATTTAAATCGGTTGAAGACCAATTTAATCTTTCGGATGAAACCTGGAACTGGGGATTGGTTTCATACGTTTTGCTTGCCGATAATCATGATATAGATTTTCTTGAGGAAAAGATGAACAAGCATTTCACCAACAATGACAATTGGAATGTTAAAAAACCAAATTTTAAATTACGCGCATTCAATAATATTTATCTTGACACTGATACCTATGCAAACGATGAAACTAAACACGGAAGCAAGGCTCTTTTAATTACTTTAATTATTGTTGCCATTTTTATTTTACTTATTGCAAGTATTAATTTTATTAATCTTACCATTTCGAGGGGACTTAAAAAAGCAAACGAAATTAATATTCGTAGAATTCTTGGAAGTTCAAAAACGGCTATCATTTTTCAGTACATGATCGACTCCGTAATTTTATGTACAATTTCAATTCTTCTCGCTTTAGCAATTGTATTTTTCTCTCTCAATTCATATCAAGATTTAATAGGCAGGGAGTTAAATATTCTAAGCATGTTAAATATCAAATATATTCTTTTAATTGTTGTCGGAATAGTAAGTCTAGGAATTATATACGGTTTATTTCCCTCGTGGTTTTTAACTAAAGTTGCTACCGGTAAAAGTGGAAAAGGAAGTCAGACGGGTGCAAAGAATTCCAGATTTAATGCGGGTTTAATCACTTTTCAGTATGTTATATCGATTATACTAATTAGCGGTACAATTATTACTTATAAACAGTTACTATTTACAAGCAATAGCAATCTTGGCTTCAATAAAGAACAAGTATTGAGTGTTAATTTGGATCCTTCGTTAAAGGCCAATTTAGCCACTTTTAAATCGAAATTACTGGAAAATCCAAACATAAGCGGAGTATCATTTATTTCAGATGATATTACTATGCTTAAACAATATTCTAACGCAGTACAAGTCGATGAGGAGCAGTATATATTTAAATATGGCCTTATCGACCCTGAGTTTATTCCACTGCTGGATATTGAACTCGTACAGGGTGAAAATTTTTCGCGGGACATCCAAAGTCAAATGTTCCAAAGGGAATCGGGTGGAGGTTATATTCTTAACGAGGCAGCATGGAATATTTTAAAACAATCTAAAACTAAGGATGCTGGTTATAATATAAACGGCAGGACATTACTCGGTGTAATAGAAAATTTTCATTTTGAATCTTTTCACAATAAAATAGACCCGATGATTTTATATTGGGCACCTAGCGATTACCTCAACAAGGCTTTACTGAAACTAAGTGCAGGAAACACTGCTCAAACCATGAATTATATTGATGAGATATTTAAAGAGTTAGCTCCGCAAAGCTTATTCAAGTATCAATTTATTGACGAAGAATTTAATCATTTATACACTACCGATAGGATTATGGTGAGGCTGTTGGGCATTTTTTCAATGTTAGCCATATTAATTGCCACACTTGGTATAATTTCACTTTCAACTATGGCAGCAGAAAACCGTACCAAAGAAATTGGCATTCGCAAAGTAAACGGCGCAAAAATCGCTGAAATACTTACCATGCTAAATAGAGACTTTGTTAAATGGGTTGCTTTAGCTTTTGTTGTGGCGCTTCCAATTGCTTACTACGTAATGACAACGTGGCTCGAAAATTTCGCCTACAAAACCAATTTAAGTTGGTGGATTTTTGCCTTGGCTGGGGTACTTACTTTGGGAATGGCATTGTTAACGGTTTCGTTTCAAAGCTGGCGGGCGGCTACACGAAATCCCGTTGAGGCATTGAGGTATGAATAAAATGCCCGCTTTTGCACCCTCTGACTCCCTGAAGGGAGAACCGCAAAAGCTACTGACGATGAATTTTGAACTAATATTAATTTGAAATACAGACTCAAAGCCCCTTCAGGGGTTTGGGGTAAAAAGAACAAAAGATGGCAATTAGTGATAATGTTTCGATGTTTTACAATGCTAAACCTCACATTTTTGAGAAAGCAAAAGCTTTGCGAAATAATATGACGAGTTCAGAATTAAAACTTTGGGAGCATTTAAAAGGCAAAAAGATGTTAGGGCTACGATTTCGCCCTCAACATCCAATAGACATTTTCATCGCCGATTTTTATTGCCACCCCATTAAATTAGTTATTGAAATTGATGGTGGAATTCATCAAACAATAGAACAAAAAGAGTATGACATTGGTAGAACAGCAGAAATAAATAATTGGGGAATTGAAGTGATTCGTTTTACCAATGAAGAAATTGAAAATAGTATTAAACAAGTATTAAAAGAAATAAAAGAAAAATGCATCAAACGTCAAGCGGAGATTTCTCATAGTCCCCTTCAGGGGATTTAGTGGTGGGAAACAAGCTGGCAGAGTTAGAAAGCAGTAACCAGGAATCAGAGATGGAGGATTTGAGGTACGAATAAGTTTGTTTAACCCCAAACCCCTGAAGGGGCTTAAAAATATGGACTTGGATAAAAAATATTTTAAAGAGATTTAACTAGAGTGGATAAAAACAAATAAAAATAGTAACACCATGTTTAAACATTTTATTAAAATAAGCTTACGAAACATTTTAAAAAACAAGGTAAATACTACTCTTAATGTTGCAAGTTTAGCCCTGGGAATAACTATCTTATTGTTAATAGCATCCTATTCTTTAAATGAATTAAGTGTAGATAAATTTCACTCGAAAGAAGAGCGCATTTATAAAATAAGTTATGGCAATTCAAGCTTAACTCCCGGACCATTGAATAGCTTTTTGAAAAATCAGTTTCCTGAAATAGAGCACACCACTCACATCGAAACCCGTCAGTTAAATATGTTTTCTCCGGTGGTTCAATTCGATAATAATTCATTCGAAATAGAGGGATATTATTCGGCAGACCCGGGGTTTTTCGAAATTTTTGATTTTGAAGTGGTTCAAGGAAATATTCAAACCGCCATTCAATCTCCATTTTCGTTGATACTTACGGAGAGTGAATCGGCCCGGATTTTTAAACTTGCCAATCCAATTGGTGAATCTGTTACCTGGAAAGGCAGGCAAGATTTTACATTTACAGTGAGGGCAATTGTAAAAGATTTGCCATCAAGTTCATCCATTCAATTTAACGGATTAGTTTCCGATGCATCGGTAAACGGGATGGGAGGAAGCCTCTATTCTGAAGATTGGGGCTACACAGTTTATGAAAGTTATCTGCTTTTAAAACCCAATGTTGACGAAGAAGTATTAACCGAAAAACTACGAAGTAATCTTATTGCACATTACGCCAGCAATTTATCAAACAAGGCAAGTGCCAACGATGCCGAATTGAATCCACTTTCGCTTCATCGTTTAAAGAGTGTCTATTTCGATAAAAGTCTAATCAACGATACTACCAACCGTGGGAATTTAATGTTGGTAAATATTCTTTTGGTTATTGGCGGAATTATAATGTTGTTGTCGCTTATTAACTATGTCAACCTCACTACTGCAAGCACCGCTAACCGAACCAAAGAAATAGGTGTGCAAAAACTAATTGGTTCAAGTCGAAGAGCACTCATTTTTCAGTACCTCTCCGAAACTACCATTGTTAGTTTATTTGCCGTGGTTATAGGAGCACTTATTTCGTTTGTTTTTATTGAACAATATGGCGATTTTATGAATGTAAGCAACGGGTTAAAATTTCAGCCATGGGTATTTCTATTACTTATCCCATTTATTCTGTTTCTTGGTTTTGTTGCAGGAATATATCCTGCTCTTTTGCTTTCATCAAAAAAAGCGATTGACATTATTAAAATGAAGGCAGACAATAAAAAAGGAGGAGGCAGTCTTCGTCGCTCACTAATAATTTTTCAGTTTTCGGTGACGATTGTTCTGATTGCAGCAACTTTTTTAATCTTCAAACAAGTAAATTATATAAAAGACAAAGACCTTGGAATACCCGACGAACAAGTGGTTTATGCCAAGCTGCCTTTTCAAATATTAGCTGGTAAAAAAGAGATTTTACGCGAACGCTTGCAAACAATTCCTGAGATTGAAGAAATTGCTTTTTCAAGTAATATGTTTGGTGGAATTGAGGGTCTGAATAGTCAGGAAATAGACGGCAAAACATTGAACTTTGCCACAACCTGGGTAGATGCCGAGTTTATCGACCTTTACAATTTACAACTTGTTGACGGGCGATTCTTCTCGAAAGATTTAAAAACAGACGTCAATACAACTGCACTCATTAATGAAGCAGCTGTAAGGGAATTTGGTGTTGAAAACCCATTTGAATTAAATATTCGAATACCTGGAGGAAAAGCAAAAGTAGTTGGTATTGTAAAAGATTTCAACTATAAATCGCTGCACAACAGGATTGAACCACTTACAATTATTTATTTGCCGAGGCAGGGACAATATGCAAACTTGAAAATTGCGGGAAATAACTTTTCAGAAACTTTAGGAAAAATAGACAATGTTTGGAATGAACTCGCTCCTGGTTTTCCTTTTTCTTACTATTTTCTTGACCAGAGTTTTGAAAAGCTTTACAAAAAGGATGAACAAATGGCTAAAGCTGTTTCATTGTTTTCCCTCATCGCTATAGCAATTGCGGTACTGGGAATACTAGGCCTATCCATGTTTTTAGCAGAAAGCCGAACCAAACAAATCGGCGTCAGAAAAGTTAATGGTGCCAGAATATCAGAAATACTAATCATGCTAAATAAAGACTTTGTAAAATGGGTTGCCATCGCTTTTGTTGTTGCCAGCCCAATTGCTTACTACATAATGAATAAGTGGCTTGGAAATTTTGCATACAAAACTTCACTTAGTTGGTGGATTTTTGCCTTGGCAGGAGTACTGGCTTTGGGCATTGCACTGTTAACAGTTAGTTGGCAAAGCTGGAGAGCAGCTACCAAAAATCCGGTGGAGGCACTCAGATACGAATAAGATAAATAAAACAACATGATACTGCACTTTTTAAAATCTGCTGTCAGGAACTTAAAGAAAAATAAGTTCCTTTCAATTATTAACATTCTAGGATTAACCACAGGGTTAACTATCTGTATGTTAATTATGTATTATGTTAGTCATGAAAAAAGTTACGACCATTTTCACAGTAAGCACGATCGGATTTATCGTTTAAGATATGAAAGGACAGATAAAGACGGTGGGGCTGTTCGTTTTGCATCTTGTTGCCCACCGGCAGGGATTCATATTCGGGAAAAGTTCTCCGATGCCGAAAAGGTAGCACGAATATTTAGATATAAGGCTTCTGTTTCGTACGAGGAAAACAGGTACATCGAAGAGAGGATGTTTTTTGCCGAGCCTGAGTTTTTGGAGATATTCAATTTTAAATTTATTAAAGGAAACCCGGAAAGGTTAAACGAACCGAATATTGCTTTTATTTCAGAAAGTACAGCCCGCAAATATTTTGGTTCAATAAACCCGGTAGGGTTACCAATTAGTATCGACAAAAAAACCGATTACAGGGTTGCAGGCATTTTCGAGGATGTTCCACATAATTCTCATATTAAGTTTGATATTTTATTGTCGTATAAAAATTTGCTGAATATTTATGGTAAAGAGGTTGAAAACTCGTGGGGAGATACAGGATGGTTTACCTATTTGCTCCTTGGTCCAGGGGTTAATCCAAACGTTTTTGAAAGTAAGTTGCCACCATTGGTTGAAAAAGAGTTTGGCGAGGTTTTAAGACATTACAATCTTACCCTCAACCTCGTTTTACAACCGCTTACAGATATTCATCTGACATCAAATTTTATGCAGGAATTTGAAGTAAACGGGAATGCCAATACCGTTAAATATCTTTCACTAATTGCAATTTTGGCAATAATTATGGCATGGGTTAATTACATTAATTTATCAACTGCACGCTCGCTTTCAAGAGCACATGAAGTTGGACTGCGAAAAGCAAGCGGTGCAAACCGATCTCAACTTGTTATTCAGTTTTTTCTTGAAACGATATTAACTAATATTGCAGCCATTTTTTTAACATTAATATTGATTGCACTACTTTTAATTCCTTTTAGTGCATTTACAAACATACCAGCCGATTATAGAATATATATACAATTCTGGTTCTGGAAATTGATTATAATCCTATTTATTTCGGGAACTGTTCTTTCAGGTATTTACCCAGTATTTATTCTTATCTCTTTCAATCCTGCTGATGTTCTTAAAAATAGATTCAATAAATCCATCAAAGGCATTGAAACCAGAAAAGTTTTAGTAGTTACTCAGTTTATAATGGCGATTGGGTTGATGGCTTTTACAATTTCAATATACAAGCAACTTTCTTTTATGCGAAAGAATGAACTTGGTTTTTCGATGGAGCAAAAACTGGTGGTGAGATTGCCCAGGGTTCGTCAGGCTGGATTCGAAAGCAAAACAGAGGCATTCAGAAATACAATATTATCAAATCCTTCAGTAAATAAAATGTGTGTTGGAACCGAAGTTCCGGGCAAACAAATTTACTGGGATGCCGGTGCGATAAAAAGAGTTGGTTCTGATGAAAACAAGAATTACCGAATTCTTGGTGTAGATTACGATTACATTGATTTATTCAAATTGGAATTAGCTGCTGGACGGAATTTTTCAAGAGATTTTCCTTCCGATTCCAGTGCTTTAATTCTTAATGAAAAAGCTGTTGAGTGGATGGGGTTTGAAAGCACACAGTCAGCATTGGGAAAACAAGTTGATTACTGGGGAAATATATATAATGTTATTGGTGTTGTAAAAAATTACCATCAGGAATCGGTAAAACAACATTTTTTGCCACAAATATTTCGATTCTTGCCCTATGGAAGAGATGTGAGAGGAAATTTTACATTTGAAATCTCAGACACAAATCCGCAAACAGTAATTACCGACATTAGAAATGATTATAACGAATTCTTTCCTAATAATCCTTTTGAATATTTTTTTCTGGATGAATATTATAACCAACAATACAAAACTGACGAGCTGTTCGGAAAGGTGATTGGCTTGTTTTCGTTTTTAGCCATTTTTATTACATGTTTGGGAATATTTGGCCTTGCCACATTTATTGTAATACAACGGTTAAAAGAAATTGGAGTTCGGAAAGTAAATGGAGCAAATGTTACCGATATATTGGTTTTACTGAATAAAGATATGGTAATCTGGGTATTGATTTCTATTGTAATTGCCAGTCCTGCCACCTATTATTTTATGATTATTTGGCTCGAAAGTTTCGCCCTCAAAACCACACTAAGTTGGTGGATTTTTGTCCTGGCAGGGGTAATTGCACTCGGAATTGCACTGTTAACAGTTAGTTGGCAGAGTTGGCGGGCTGCAACAAGAAATCCGGTTGAGGCACTGAGGTATGAATAACCGTATTTGTATTTAAACTAATAACCGAATATGTTTAAAAATTATTTTAAAATAGCCCTTCAGAATTTAGTCAATAATAAGGTATTTACGTTCATCAATCTTGCCGGATTTGCAATTGGAATGTCATGCGTTATTCTAATTGCATTGTGGATTCATGACGAATTAAACTATGATACTTTCAATGAAAATAAAAATTCGATTTATAGAATCACAACATTTTATGACAAATATGATTGGGAAGGATTGGCTTTGACGCCGGCACCTCTGGCTCCAATAGCCGTCAATGAAATGCCAGAGGTTATCGATGCAGCAAGAATATATACATGTCCGCCAGTAACAATGCAAGTGGGAGACAATATATTTTACGAGAACAAAGGAATCTTAGCAGACCATTCCATTCTTAATATTTTTTCGTTTCCACTAATTTATGGAAATAAACAGTCCGTATTAGAAAACAATAACAGTATTGTAATCTCCCAAAAATTAGCATTTAAATATTTCGACAATGAAAATCCTGTTGGTAAAAGTATTATTTGCGATGGCGAGGCGTTTATTATTGACGCAGTATTAAAAGATATCCCTCAAAATTCACACTTACAATTTGATTTTATTGTCCCTTTCAAGCTGATGGGAGAACTACCTTGGGGAAACATGAGTTTACAAACATATATCCAACTTAATAATAATACCAACCCTGATATTCTGGAAGATAAGCTTACGGCAATTGCCAAAAATAATTCTTCTCAAATACAGCAAGGAGCCAAATTTAAACTACAACCCTTAAAAGAAATTCATTTAGATGCTAAAAACAAGCATGCTTACACTATTACTGGAAATCTCAATAATGTTTATTTATTTACGGCTATAGCTTTCTTTATCTTGTGTATTGCAAGTTTTAATTTCATAAATCTAACAACAGCCAAGGCAGAATTTCGAAGTAGAGAAATAGGAATAAGAAAGATTATTGGTGCTAATAAATTACAACTTAAGTATCAATTCTTTACAGAAACAATTTTACTAACATTCATTTCGCTTTGTATTGCAGTCGGTTTGGCAAATATTTTCCTCCCCATATTTAATCAATTAGCAAATAAACAATTAATACTTAATCTGTTCGAACCCAGAGTGTTATTATCCTTGCTTTTTGTTTCTTTTATAACAGGCATTTTATCAGGGGCATATCCTGCGTTTTATCTATCCTCATTTAATCCATTGTTTGTCTTGAAGAATAAATTGTCAACAACAAGGGGAAAAAACATCAGTTCGATTTCAACCAGAAAGATATTGGTTGTATTGCAATTTATGTTCTCAATAGTGCTAGTTATAAGTATTATAAGCATTAACAATCAATTCAAATATATACAACAAAAGGATTTGGAATTTAACAAAGAAGGTATAATTTATATTCCTTTAAAAAATGAAATTGGGAATCAATACGGTGCATTTAAAAATGAGTTGTTAAAACAATCAAATATAAAATCGGTTAGTGCCCAGAACTATTTATGTGCAATTACAAATAGAAGAACCACTAATTTTGACTGGGAAAACCGGGAAGAAGGGAAGAGAATAGACATGCTTGTTTCTCAGGTCGATTATGATTTTTTCAGAACTTTAGAATTGGATGTTACTCAGGGCCGAGCATTTTCCCCCAATTTTAGTACGGATAAAAAGAATGCATTTATTGTAAATGAAGCAGCAATAAAAGCTATTGGAATAGAAAAACCTATCGGTAAATATTTTTCATATGATAATAAAAAAGGTAAAATAATTGGAGTTGTAAAAAATGCTAACCTCGAATCGTTACATAAGAAAATTGAACCAAGGGTTTTTCATTTGATTAATAATTTTTCATCGATAACCAGTGAGGGTATTGCCTTGGTTAAAATAAATAGTGCAGAGGCTTCGAAAACCATAAAAGACATTGAATCTGCTTATTATGATTTGTGTAAAAATGCCCCTTTTGAATATCATTTCCTTGATCAAGCGTATGATAATCTATACAAATCGGAACAGCGTACCGGAAAAATTATTGGTTATTTTACTGCACTAGCTATCCTTATTTCATGTCTTGGACTATTGGGGCTAACAATAATAAGTTCAAAACGTCGTACCAAGGAAATCGGAATCCGCAAAGTAAACGGCGCAAAAGTTTCCGAAATTCTTACAATGCTCAACAAAGACTTTATAAAATGGGTAGCCATTGCTTTTGTAGTAGCCTGCCCAATTGCATTCTTCGCCATGAACAAATGGCTCGAAAACTTCGCCTACAAAACCACTTTAAGTTGGTGGATATTTGCGCTGGCAGGTTTGCTTGCTTTGGGAATTGCACTGTTAACGGTTTCGTTTCAAAGTTATAAAGCTGCAACACGAAATCCAATTGAATCTCTCCGATACGAATAGCGGAGAGCTGAAATCCCGATGTGTTATTCGTAAGTTTTTGAGGAACGAAAAAATCACAGAAAAAACAATCGGGATTGAAAGTTTGAGATATGAATAAATAATTCGACTTTGCACTTTCTAGACTTCCTAAAGGGAGAACCAGAAATGGCTCAAGAGATGGGAACTGCTTAAAGGAATTACCAGAAAATAATTGAAAATATAATTGATAACTTGCATTCAATTTGAAAACAACTGCCTTTAAAATAATATTTGTAGTCGTCTTTTTAGCAGGTTCTAATAATGTGTTTTCTAACGCAGATCCCAATACTTCAAAGAAAATACTTCAGCAAAATCTCAAAATAGATAATATTGAAGAATCTCAAACTTATTACGAAAAAGCGATTTCATATTATAAATTGAATGAATATCTTTCAGCTGAAGAAGCATTTTTAAAAACCATTGATCTTGCCGAAAAATCAAAAGAAAAAGAAATCCTTACTTACTCTTTTCATTATCTGGGAAACATAGAAAGCTGGAAATCCAATTTTTCACAGTCAATTTTTTATCATAAAAAAGCCCGCAACTTATTTCTCGAACTAGACAATTCGGAATATGTGGCTTTATCAAACAATCAAATATCTTTTGCATTTGAGTCTTTAGGTGAATATGACAGCACTTTGGTTTATTACCAAATCAATATTAGTAACAGAGAACAAATTGAAGCCAATTATGCGGTGCTGAATAGTTATCAAAGAATTGCAGCAACCTATGCAAAACTTTATAATTACAAACTGGCCTACCGTTATTTGCAGGAAGGAATTGAATATGCGGAAGAAACAGGGAACAAACATTCATTAGGAGAAATCTATTTTACTGCCGGAGTATTATTCCTAAATAATCATGTAAACAAAGATATAGCTCTGGAATATTTACTTGAAGCACAAAGAATTTTTAAGGACAGCGAAAATTATATCTATTTGAACCTGGTCAGGATTAGTATCGGGGATGTTTATTTCAAAACAGGAAATGACTCGATAGCAATGAAGTTTTACAATGAAGTAAATGCAAACACCCGGCGAAATAATTATGCAATGCTTTCTACCGTAAACCATAAAATAGCTATGGTATTTAAAGAACGCGGCGAGTATGAGAAAGCATTGGAATACCTGCAAATAAGTATTGATGGAATGTGTACAGTATGCCCCGAGATTCAAATTCATCAAACGCTAATTGAAGCAGCTCGCACTTTTTTGATTTTAGGCAATTTTGAACAAACCTTTTCATTTCTGAACCGCGCAAAGAACATTGCAGTCGAATCTGAATCGGGATTGGAAATGGCAATCTCTTATGAAGAATTGGGAAACTATTACCAGACTCTTTTAAATACAGATAGCACAATTTATTATTTAGAATTGGCAAATAATCTGGCTATAGATTTAGGATTGCCCGAAAGAATAAAAAAAACAGCAGGATTGTTGAGTGAAGTATATTATTCAAAAAGAGCCTTTCAAACGTCTTCCAATTATTTAAAAATCGCCAACCAAATGAACGATAGTTTGGCGAGTATTGAAAAATACAATGAAGTGGCAAAGCTTGAAATGAGGTTTGAAATTGAGAAAAAAGAAGCTGAAATCACAAAACAAAAATTGATTAGAAATTCTTTTATTGCCGGTGCATTTCTATTCGTTATTATAGGGTTATTACTCTGGAAAGCATACCGAAACAAAAAAAAGGACAACAGATTATTGGCAAAACAAAAAGGTGAGATTCAGGAAATATCAAGACAACTTCAGCAATCCACTAAACGCAAACTTGATTTTTTCACCAATATCTCTCATGAAATCCGAACGCCCTTAACACTTATTAAATCTCCTTTAGAAAGAATTCTTAAATCAGATACAGAAGATCAGGAAACTACAAATCAGCTTCAACTGGCAATTAATAATACAAACAAATTGAAAACGCTGGTTAATCAAATTCTTGATTTACAAAAGCTTGATGAGGATTTATTAAGTTTAGATTTATCTGAATTTGAAATCATCTCTTTTTGCAAAGAAATTGTATCTTCATTCAAAGGCTACTCCTCTCAAAATAATTGTAAACTCATTTTTGAAGCAAATATTAGTGAAGCACAAATCACATTTGATCAGGGACGTTTACAGTCCATCATTACAAATTTATTATCCAATGCTTTTAAGTTTAATAAAGAGAACGGAGAGGTTTTTTTCAAGCTTAATCTGAATGCTTACCAACTATTATTGAAAATTAGCGATACCGGAAAAGGAATAAGCAGCGATCATCTTAAAAAATTGGGGGAACGGTATTATCAAATTGGCAATTCTAATACAAACGTTGAAGGCAGTGGAATAGGCCTGGCTTATGTTAAAGAAATTATTGAGCTAATAAACGGGAAGTTTAGCATTTCCAGTAAACTGGAAAAAGGTACAACTATTACCATCTCCCTGCCTCTTGAGACGGTGGAAATTCAGAATGTTATTCCTGCTAAACTCGTAATTAGCCAGCCAAATCAATTTGTTAATCAGATAGAGAATTTAATTTCGGAGAGCAGTGAAAATGGACAACCACGCATCCTCATCGTGGAAGATAATTATGAATTGCGATTATTCTTGCGTGATTTGTTTGCCCCCTCCTATCAGGTTATATGTGCCAAAGATGGTGAAGAAGGAAAGGATTTGGCATTTAAACACCTTCCCGATTTAATTATAAGCGATGTAATGATGCCAAAAATTCGAGGCAATGAATTGTGCAAAACACTTAAAAATGATGTCAATACCAGTCACATCACCATAATCCTGTTTACGGCTAAAGGTTCCCCCGACAGTATAATAGACGGCTACGATTGTGGTGCTGATGATTATATTGTAAAGCCATTCGACACAGACTTATTACTAAAAAAAGTAAAAAACATCATTTCAACCGTAGAAAATGCCAGAAAGAAATTCAGCTTTACTGATATTGAACGTTCAAATAATATTCATTCTGATTTCGACAAAAGGTTTCTTGAAGATTGTATGTCAATAATTAAGAACAACATTCAAAATAGTAGTTTTACAGTTGAAGTACTTGCCAAAAACATCAATCTTCACCGACGAACTTTATTACGTAAATTCAATGCCTTAACCGGTAAATCGCCTACAGATTTAATCCGTTACACCCGGATGTCAAAAGCTGCAATATTGCTTCAGGAAAAATACCGTGTAAACGAAGTTGCTTTGATGGTAGGTTACGAAGATACTAATCGTTTTAGCCAGGCATTTAAACAGTTTCATGGTGTCTCTCCTTCGGCTTATAATTCATAGAAAAACGCTTTTAACGATTACTCCTCTCTCTTATACCATTTTACTTGTAAAAGTGCTCAAAAGAAAAATGATGAATTTTTACCTTATATAAAAAAGAAAAGTCAGTAATAGCAGGGCTATCGCTAATTTTTATTTTGAAGTAGAAAGTAAAAAGGCGCGTTTTTATTGGGCAGATTTGCAGGTAAAATGGTATTATTTCGGTTTTGTCCTAAACTGCATCCAATCCTGTCTCAATTTGTGCGTATCCAAATGCTCGGTTATTGCTTGTTTTGTACTAATACAAACAATAAATTAAAACCAGAATATCATGTTTAAAAAAATAAGCTTTATTTTATTGACAATTCTTTTATGCCAGGGAATTCTAAAATCGCAGACAAGTCAACTGACAGACACAACGGTATTTACACTTGGCTTCTCAACTTATCTTTCACAAATCGATAAATACGCATCAGGTGTAGATATTTATACCGATAGCGAAGGTTATACGTATATTTCAGGTAACACCAAAGACAAGAATTTCCCGGCTACGGAAGGTGCCTATCAAACAAAATTAAAAGGCGATGGTTTGGCAGATGTCTTTGTAGCAAAATATTCACCAGAAGGTGAACTCGTATTTGCCACTTTGATTGGTGGTACAAAAAGAGAACATCATTCAGGAATAACAGTTGATGAGGCAGGTTATATTTATATCGCAGGAGGAACAGAATCATCAGATTTCCCTACAACTGAAGGAGCGTATGATACCAGTTTTAACGGAGCAAAATCATGGGGCGGCGATGTTTTCGTAACTAAATTAAACCCAACTGGAACTGAAATTGTTTTTTCTACATTTATTGGTGGCGAGGCTCAAGAAACAGTAGGAACAGGAGGGATTAAAGTTGATTCTGAAGGTAATATTATTATTGTAGGAGCTACCGGCTCTCATGACTTTCCTCTAACAAAAGGTGTAATTGACAATAATGATAACCTGCATGGTTTTCTTTCTAAATTGAGTCCCGATGGTGAGAAACTTCTGTTTTCTACTTTCTTTGGAAGCAGCCCAAGAGAAGGAATAAATGGACTTACTATCGACGACAAAGATAATATGTATATAGTAGGTGCAACGTATACAGCAGGTTTACCTGTAACTGATAATGCTTTCCGAAAAGAGGTTATGATACCTGAATCCGGATATTTAATAGATCATTATATTGCTAAAATAAACAAAAAAGGTAGTGAAATTTCATATTTTAGTTATTTCGCAACCGATGCTTATAGTATGTCATCTATAAAGTGGGCCAAGCCAAACAGACTGATAGTTTGTGGCAGCACTACGGCAGAAGCTTTCCCGGTAACGGATAATGCGATGAACAAAAAAGGGAAAGGTAAGCTGGATTGCTATGTATCTGTTTTTAATTCTGAAAACATGACCTTAGAATACGCAAGCCTGTTTGGAGGAAGTGATGAAGATCGTGTGATGTCGGCAAATTTTATTAATAACGATACGATTGTTATTGGTGGATTAACAAATTCTGCTGATTTACCACTTACTGAAAATGCCCTATATTCAGAGTATCCGGTTTGTGAGAAGGCCTTTAACTCCTCATTTCTTGGTCTCAAAAAATCATTCGTTTCTGTCATCGATATAAAAAACAGCAAACTTCTTTACTCAAGCTATTTTGGTGCCAGTCATTTATTTAGATTTCACCCTGATAAATATGGAAACATCGGTTTTGTTGGTGAAGCAGGACAGAAATCAGAAGCAGGAATTACAGGTTTCCCGGTAACTAAAAATGCCTCAGAACCGCCCTCGTATGCTATGGTAGGACGATTGTTGTTAAATGCAATACCCGAACCTACAAAGGAGGAATTGTACAAAGATGTAACTGTTGCTGATGCTATTCTGGAAAGTTATTTGGCAAAATATGAATTATCTCCAGGTATGATTCTTACAGTAATTAAAAAAGATAGTCTGTTGATATTGCAAATACCTAATCAAGGAGAAACTCCATTGCTCCCAAAATCCCCAACTGCTTTCTTTATAAAGGGTTCGGTGTATGAATTTTCATTTAATGTAAATGACGCTGGAGAAGTAGTAAGTATGACGATGCATCCGGATGGAGGAGACGACGTTATTTGTAAAAAAGTAGTCGAGTAAATATGAAAAGGATTAAAATTGGTTTATTGAGCGTACTTTTTCTTGTATTCTTGACAAGTTGTTTTTCTTCCGAAACCATGGATGATCGGGCTAAGGATCAAGCTATCAATTTGCAAATGGGATCAGATTCAAATAAATCTGATTCCATTCAACACATCCTTAGTAAAGTAGTAGATGATGGAAAAGCACCAGGAATGATTGCTGCAATAATCTCAAGCGAAGGTGTAAGAGCCATAGGTTCTGCAGGAGAGCGTAAAGCTGGTTCTGGCATAGCGTTTACCACTAATGATGTAGTGCATTTGGGTTCATGTGGAAAAGCAATGACCGCCACAATGCTCGCTACTTTGGTAGCAGAGGGGAAGCTTAGTTGGGACACAAAACTAATAGAAGCTATTCCTGAACTAAAAAATAATATTCATACAGATTATCATAAAATCACATTATGGCAACTACTTACCCACCATGCCGGGATTCCCAAAAATCCAACCGATGAGGGCGCATACCCTTCAAAAGAAATCAAAAAAAGGCGACTGGCAATTCTAGAAGATAATTTTAAGTCACCAGCTATCTATGAAATTGATAGATTCCATTATTCAAATTTCGGATATATAATTGCCGCTTGTATGGCAGAACAAATAACGGGCTTAAGCTGGGAAGTTTTAATGAAACAACGTTTGTTCGATCCCTTGGGGATGTCTTCTGCCGGATTTGGTAATCCAAATAAATCCAAGTCAATCGATCAACCTTGGGGACACCATAAACGTGTGTGGAAATGGTGGCCAAGTGAATCTTACTATGAAGAAGCTATAAATCCTGCTGGTCGGATACATTGCAGTGTAGAGGACTGGGCTAAATTTCTTTCGCTTCAGTTAACAAGCGAAAACCCAATTCTGGAACGTAAGTATTTAGACAAATTAATTGAACCTGTTGACGGGCATTTCTACGCCGGTGGCTGGGGTGTTGCAGAACATCCTTGGGCAAATGGAATTACCTTTAATCATTCCGGATCCAATGAAATTTGGTATGCTTCAGTTTTAGTTACTCCAAAATTAGACAGAGCATTTGTGGTGGCTACAAATTCGTGTGATTTTAGTTCTACTCCTAATGTTTGCTTAGAAACAGCGAATAAGATAATTAGGATGGATCTGCAAACGAATAAAAACTATATCAAGGAGAATTAGTCAATCAAAACAAATATTTAAGCAGTTAAAAGAAGCCTACTCAAGCAAAGTAATGTACAATAAATGTACAATAACTGTAAAATATATTTACACTTGTTTTCTTTTTCATTAATACATCCGGCTGTATATGTCACCAAATCAACACATTAAACCATGTGGCATACTGCTTGCTCATGTAAAGCACAGATAATATACTCAAGTTGAGAGATATCAACTAAATAATTGGTGGTAGCACTTGTGTATTCTATCCTGGGATTTATTAAGGATAATTCTAAAAATTAAAAAATGAAAATAGAAACAATAATAATATTTCTAATCCTAAGTTATTTTACGGTTTCATCTTACGCACAGCAATATAAAGTGGAAGTTACTTATGTTGGAAATTCTGGTTTCCTGCTAAACATTGGTGATAAAAAAATCCTTATCGATGCTTTGTTCAAAGGATTTGAAGGCAATTACGAATTGCCTCAGCAAGTTCAGGATAAACTAACTAACGCGCAAGCTCCTTTCGATAATATGAATTTAATATTAGTTACCCATGCACATGGCGATCATATTAATCCGGATATGGTGCGACAGCATTTGCAAAACAATCCAAAAGCAATTTTTGCATCTACTCAACAAATGGTTGATGCACTTAATGATTCTACTGATTGTTGTATAGGTTTTAATCCCACAAAAGAAAAATCAGAGAGCAAAATAATAAATGACATAAGTGTAGAAGCTTTCTATCTACCTCATGGTCCAGATGCAAGAATCATCAACATTGGTTTTCTGGTTTCTGTTAATGGAATCACAATTTTTCAAACCGGTGATGCTGATTTTGATCAGTTTACTTTTAAAGAGTTTCGAGCACTTCAATTGCCCGAAAGAAATATTGATCTTGCATTTATTCAACATTATTACCTTATTGGAGACTCCTTGAATACTAAGTTTGTTCGGGAAGCCATTGGTGGGAACTACATTTTCCCAATTCATTACCATTTTACAACGCCAGCTTTTGATTCAACTATCGTAAGACAGAAATACCCTGATGCTATTATTTTCCAAGAAGAATTACAATCATGGGAAATGCCAGATAGGAATAATGAGTAACACCCTAAGAAATGACAATTAGAATAAAGAATATATTACCGCTATTAATTTTAGGTTTGGCTTGTGCAAGTTGCATTCAATCAGAACAAAACTTTCTTGATACAAAAAATGCCTATTTGGGTCTAACACCTCCAGGCTTAATTCCTGAAGTATTTGCGCCCAATATTGTTTCAGATACTAGCTGGCACGAACATTGTGAATTAGCTATTTCACCCAAAGGAGATGAGATTTATTGGTCGAAATTTACTAATGGTGTTTCTGAGCAAATCTATTTCTCTAAATTTATAAATAACAAATGGACAGAACCGAAATTAGCAGATTTTATAAAGGATGATTTAACACTTTTGAATCGCCAACCAACATTCTCGCCCGACAGTAAAAAATTATTTTTCATGCGTCCATACGCCCGGACAGGATATTTTTTGAGTATCAACTGAAATATTTGATAAATTAAAAAAATAGGGAAGAATAGATAATTGTAATAAATGTGAATATATAAACTAGTTAGCTTTCATTTTGAAGGAAAGTCTAACATAGAGGAATAATTGTTTTTCTGGATTGTGCAATTAAAAACTAAAATTTAGCATTATTCAGAATTTTTTAAACACTGTTAATATTTAAATTATGAAAACATTACTTTTTGTTATTGCTGTTTTGTTATGTCGGTTTTCAATTGGACAAGGTGTAGTTGAAATACCGTTCAAGTCTTTGGATAAAGACTATGTCAAGCTTGTAAATTCTATTAAAGAGATTGAAAAATCAGAAAGCAAGCAAATAATTAGTCTTGATGAAAACGACTTTGAAAAATTTGATGATTTGGATACCCGCTACTTAATGTTCTTTAAATTATCTATTCATTATGCAGCATTGAAAGAATATGATAAATGCTTTGAAATTCTTAAAAAAGGACAAAGTGAAGGCTTCTTTTTCTTGTTTAATTACGACGGTAATTATCCTTCTTATCTCGAAGAATTAAAGAAATTTGATGGATACCAAGCGCTTGTTGATCAAAACGAAAGTTTAAAAAAAGAGAAAGAAACAACTGCTAAGGCCGAATATATGATTCAGCTTCCTGAAGATTATAATGAAAATATAAAATATCCATTAATGCTTAATATGCATGGTGGCGGTGGTTGTATTCCTGATTTACAATATTTATACAATTCTCCCAAATTAAAGAATGACTTCATTGTAGCCTATTTTCAAGGAAACGATATGCTAGGATCCTATCATAGGGCTTTTTCGAGAAATTGGATAGAGCAAGTAACTACAGGATATAATCAAATCATTTCAAAGTGCTCTGTTGATACAACAAAGATAATTCTTGCTGGTCCATCCGCAGGAGGTGTTCGTTCTATTCATCTTGCATATAAGAATGAAATTCCTGCAAGAGGCTTACTTCTTAACTTTCCTGTAATTCCAGGAAGTATAAAAGACACAACTTATCTGGAATTTAAGGAAAGAGATTTAAAAGTGGTTCAACTTTGTGGTGAAAACGACTGGGCTATTCAACAACAAAAGGAATTTGCATACTGGCTTGATAGATATAAGATAAAGAACCGATTTGTTGTATTTCCAGAAATAGGGCATGATTTTCCTGAGAATTTCCAACATCATCTTGAAACTTCTATTGAGTTTCTTTTAAAGGAAGATTGATAACACAAACAAAAGCTAACATGACTTCAAATTCAAGCCATGTTAGCTTTTAATTGAAGGAAAGTCTAACATAGAGGAATAATTGTTTTTCTGGATTGTGCAATTAAAAACTAAAATTTAGCATTATTCAGAATTTTTTAAACACTGTTAATAATTAGATTATGAAAACATTACTTTTTGTTATTGCTGTTTTGTTATGCCGGTTTTCAATTGGACAAAATGTAGTTGAAATGCCGTTCAAGTCTTTGGATAAAGACTATGTCGAACTTGTAAATTCTATTAAAGAGATTAAAAATTCAGAAAGCAAGCAAATAATTAGTCTTGATGATAGCGACTTTGAAAAATTTAATGATTTGGATACCCGTTTCTTGATGTTCTGGAAACTATCCTTTCATTATGCAGAATTGAACGAATATGATAAATGCTTTGAAATTCTTAAAAAAGCACAAAGTGAAGGTTTCTTTTTTAGGTTAAGTATTGAACGTAATTCTCCTTCTTATCTCGAAGAATTAAAGAAATTTGATGAATTCCAATTTTTCGTTGAGCAAAACGAAACCTTAAAAAAAGAGAAAGAATCAACTGGTAAGGCCGAATATATGATTCAGCTTCCTGAAGATTATAATGAAAATAGAAAATATCCATTATTGTTTATTATACAAGGTGGAGGTGGTTGTATTCCTGATTTACAATATTTATACAATTCCCCCAAATTAAAGAATGATTTCATTGTAGCCTATTTTCAAGGAGACGATATGGTAGGATCCTATCAAAGGGGTTTTTCGGGAAATCTTTGGTTTGAGCATATAACTACCGGAATTAATCAAATCATTTCAAAGTGCTCTGTTGATACAACAAAGATAATTGTTGGAGGTCCATCATCAGGAGGAACTATGTCAATTTATATTGCAAGAGAGAGTAAAATTCCTTTAAGAGGATTACTTCTTAACTTTCCTGGAATTCCAGAACAGTTAATTCCAGAGGATATAAAAAACACAAAATATCTGGCATTTAAGGAAAAAGATTTAAAGGTGGTTCAACTTTGTGGTGAAAATGACCAGCGTATTCAACTGCAAAAGGAAATTGCATACTGGCTTGATAAATACATGATAAAGAATCGATTTGTTGTGTTTCCAGAAATTGGGCATGGATTTCCTCCGAATTTCCAACATCATCTTGAAACTTCAATTGAGTATTTATTAAAAGATAAGTAAGAGTTATGAATTGAATGAAAGAATTAAAATGAGAAAGATTTCACTTTTAATATTAGCAGTACTTTTTTTCGTTAGTTGCACCAATAATGAAACAAATTTTCTTGAAATTGATAATGCCTATTTCGGACTTACTCCACCGGGCTTAATACCTGAAGTTTTTGCCCCCGGTATTGTATCCGACACCAACTGGCAGGAACATTGTCAATTAGCTATTTCACCCAAAGGTGATGAGATTTATTGGTCGAAATTTACAAATGGTGTTACTGAGCAAATCTATTTCTCTAAATTTATAAATAACAAATGGACAGAACCGAAATTAGCAGATTTTATAAAGGATGATATAACACTTTTGAATGGCCAACCAACTTTCTCGCCCGACGGTAAAAAATTATTTTTCTATTCCAGAAATCGTCCTGGTGGTTTGGGCTATATTGATGCATGGTACGTTGAGAAAACTGATGATGGATGGAGCAAACCCATCAATGCAGGACAACCTTTTAATACTTATGGGGATGACAGGCCTCCAATCATAACAGAAAAAGGGAATGCATATACCATCGGCAGAAACTTTGAAGAAGACAAAGTCAATTATCGAAAATTCAGCTATACAGATGGTAAATTCTCACTCCCCACTACAGTCAGCACATATAAAGAATCACCTTACTGGTGGCCTTTGTATGTTTCTCCTGAAGAAATGTATATTATTTTTCCTTCTGCTATGAAAGATGGCATAGGAGGACTTGACCTCTATATTTGTTTTAAGGATGAGAATGATACTTGGGAAAAACCGATAAATCTCGGGCCAGAAATAAACACAAAAATATCAGAAAGATTCCCGATTGTTTCTCCTGATGGTAAATATCTATTTTTTATGCGCCATACAGAATCATGGGATATTTTTTGGGTGTCAACCAACATTATTGAGAATTTTAAAAACCAATCAGAAAACATTTAAATTTTTTTAGTCATGAAATTAAAATATTACTTCTTCCTTTTTATTTTAGGGCTTTCTCTTATCGGTAAGGCTCAGAATGATAAACTAAACATAAGTCAAAATCTGTTTACAAATCCACCTGATTCTATTCCTAAAATTTTTGCAAAAGGAATAATCTCCGTTCAGGATCGATACGAATATGGTTTAGCTATCTCACCGAATTACGACGAAATATTTTTCACCGCTGAGAGTCCTGGAGATGGATTAATGGTTATGAAAAAACTAGATAATGAAAGCTGGTCTGACCCAAAAGTTGCTAACTTGAGAGGTAACAACAGTGAGGAATTTGAGGCGTTTTATACTTCCGATGGACAAAAACTATATTTTGCATCTCTGGTCAACGATACTTCTCGTCTTTGGTTTTCTGAAAAAGAAAAAACAACATGGTCAACTCCCAAATTATTGGAATCTCCTGTTAATGATACTCCTGTTTTTTGGGCTACGTTTACTAATACAAATACCATGTATTACACAAACCTCGCTGTTTTTAAAATTTACAAATCAGAACCCCTTAATGGTCAATATCCTACAACAAAATTTGCAGGCATTCCTTATGGCATTCACCCCACTGTTTCTAAAGACGAAAGTTTTATTCTTTTTAATTACCGCAGAGATCTTTATGTTGCGTTCAGAAATTCAGAAAACAAATGGGGTGATCCGATAAAGTTTGATGACACCATCAGTTCTTCCGAATTTAGTGAAACTTGCCCTTGCCTATCGCCAGATGAGAAATATATTTTCTTTAGTAGGTATAACGACACGAATAACAAAAGTGATATTTATTGGGTATCAACAGACATTATTAAAAATCTAAAACCAAATTAAAATGAGAAAAATACTATTTTTTTACTAATAGATAATAATTTTTGGATTGGATAATTGTAATGTTAGGTAAACATATAAAGTAGTTGGTGGCAAGTGTAACAGACGACAGTAACAACAACAAAATAATGAAAAACATACTATTTGACTTTATTTCAAAATACGTTTCTCTGACAGATGATGAAAAGAACGCTATCGTTTCTTTAGACATATTCCGTTCTTTTAAAAAAGGGACGGCTTTACTCAAAGAAGGACAGAACTCAAAAGATGGCTACTTTGTTTTAAAAGGCTGTATTCGGACATACTATGTCATAGATGGAGATGAAAAAACAACGGCTTTCTATACAGAAATGGAAGGGTTAACACCCCATTGTGTGATAAACAAAGCTCCTTCGGAATATTTTATAAGCTGTGTAGAAGACACGATATTGACAGTTGCCAATCCTGATATGGAAGTAGAAATATTCAGTAAATTCCCAAAGTTTGAAACCCTATGCAGAATATTATCCGAAGAACTTTTAGCTAAACAACAAATAGACTTTGACGAGTTTAAAACTTCTTCACCCGAACAAAGATACTTGAACTTACTACAAATAAGACCAGACCTTGTTCAGCGTGTTCCACAGCACCAGTTAGCAAGTTATCTGGGTATTAAACCTCAGTCATTAAGCAGACTACGAGCAAGGATTTTTGAAAAAAGCAAGAGTAAAGTTTCTTTTCTTAACTTAAGTGAACGAGATTAGGCAATTCATCAATCTACCTTTGCATTATCATTTAACAACTAAATAGTATTGATATGCAAAAGAAAATTTTATTATTCGCTTTGACCTTAATGATGACAAGCACTCTACAAGTTAAAGCACAGTATGCCAAACAAGACAGCACCTATAAAAAATGTTTTGTTGGCAGCACCTTATTTATGCTAGGTAATTTATCTTCCGTAAATAGACCTGATTATGTTCAACTGAACTTTGGGTATCGAATTACAGGAAAAGATGTAGTTTCCTTAGAACTAAAAACCTGGAAATATGCATGGCCACTTGGTATTCACCCAATTGTAAATAATGCATATGGAACACCTGAAGAGGAATTTCCAGGTTATATTCGTGAATATGGCTTCGCATTGGCTTACCAACGATTTTTGTGGAAAGGTTTATATGCCGAACTCAATGTAATGAATGCTTGGCAAACTTTTGTGAATGATGACGGCAATAAAATTGACAATGGATTTCAGATTTTCAATACTTACCGTGTTGGTTATCACGTTAAACTTTTCAAGGACAGATTTTTCATTCAACCATCAATTGCAATTACTCACCGTCCTTATAACACAAAAATGCCTGATGGATTTAAACAGTTGGATGATAAATGGTCTAAATTCCTCTTCGGAGAACCAGGACTGCATTTTGGATTTAATTTTTAAAAATACAATGACTAAATGAAAGCTGTTATTTGTACGAAATACGGTTCTCCTGAAGTTTTGCAAATTCAGGAGGTTGAAAAACCCATTCCAAAAAATAATCAAATATTAATCAAAATAGTTGCAACCGCAGTAAATTCAGGTGATGTTAGGGTAAGAAGTCTCGATGTTAATGGATTTTTGAAAGTAATTATGCGTTTGGTTTTAGGAATTTCAAAACCGAGAAAACCCATATTAGGAACTGTATTTTCAGGTGTTGTTGAAACTGTTGGAGACATAGTTTCTAAATTTAAAGTTGGTGATAAAGTATTCGGTATGACAGGTTTTAATTTTGGTACATATGCCGAATATATCGCAATCAATCAAGACAGTAATGTCCTTGAAATGCCCCACAATGCCACATTTGATGATGCCGTTTCCTTGATTTTTGGTGGTCAAACAGCCATTTATTTCTTGGAAAAAGCAAAGATAGTCGAAATGTCAAACCCTAAAATTTTGATTATAGGTGCAACTGGTTCAGTAGGAACAGGAGCAATCCAGATAGCAAGACATCACAATGCTGATATAACCGTAGTCTGCAGTTCAGAGGGATTTGAGCTTGTAAAAAGTTTAGGGGTATACAATGTTATTCTCTACGACAAAGTGGACTTTACCAAGCAAACAAATAAGTTTGACATCATCTTTGATGCAGTTGGTAAAACTAACAAACAGGAATGTAAACACTTGTTGAGCGAAAAGGGAGAGTACAAAAGTGTCAATGGTTCGGGATATGCTTCCGAAACATTACAACAGTTACAGCTACTAAAAAAATTATTTGAAAAAGGTAAATTTAAAGCAGTAATAGACAAAGCCTTTCCAATGGACAAGATAGTAGAAGCACATAGATACGTTGATACAGGAAGGAAGAAAGGTAATGTCGTCCTGAGAATTAGCAAATGAAAAGAACACCTGCCACCAATCGAGTAGATGGCTCCGCCATCGTTAAATGACGGAGTACACCTCTCACATGCTTGCGCTGAAGCTTGTGCCACTGCTAAAGCTTAGGCGACACGCAGTCAGCATTAGCGCCACCAATGTACGTACGGTCCAGTTAATTGTAGCTTGAATGAAATGGTTGCTACGAATTCTACTACAGTTTGAGCCACTCCAATATGCAGTAAAACGCTAAGGGATTGTTATGTAAGTTGTCTGAGATTTTTTTTATACTCAGTTTTGTTCCTCACACTATCACTGTTTTTAGTCAGACTCTGCTATTTAAAATACTGATTAATTAATTGTACCTTCGAGTAAATTGCTATTATCATTATTCATCAAATTTATACTAATTGTTTAATGTGGCATATAGTCGGTATATATTGCTGAATAAGTGCTGTTGATAGTGTATAGTAAGTAGTTATCAGTAATATTGAATTTCCGTTTTCAAAATATAATTTGAGATAAATTTGGGAGAAGTTGCCTAATTAGGTAACTTTGTTTTAGGTTTAAATAAAAATCAATTGAGTGAATTTATAAGAAACGTAAGGATTTATAAAGATTTTTTTACTGAATTTTACAAAAAACAGTCTTTGGTTGTAAGGAAAAAGATAGACTGGACAATCCTTTTGATACAAACTATTAAAATTGTTCCAGAAAAATATCTAAAACATCTAACTAATTCTGAGGGACTTTGGGAAATTAGAGTTTCAGCATCAAATGGAATATTTAGAATATTTTGTTTTTTTGATAAAGGTAACTTGATAATATTATTAACTGGATTTCAGAAGAAGGATCGTAAGACACCAAAATCCGAAATCAAGCGAGCTGAAAAACTTAAAAAAGAATATTATGAAAACAAGTAAAAATATTAAATCATTCGAATCACATCTAGATGAGAATTATGGAAAAACTGGAACTGAAAGTCGAGAAAAATTTGAAGAGGAATTTGAAACTTTCAGAATTGGTGCTTTAATTCAAGAGGCTCGTAAGAGACAACATATGACTCAAAAAGAGTTGGCTGATAAAGTTGGAACAACGAAAAATTACATTTCGCGGATTGAAAATAATGCAAGTGATATTCGACTTTCGACTTTAATGAGAATAATTAGAGAAGGATTAGGAGGGAATTTGAAATTATCACTTGATATATAATAAAAGAAATACTACTGGTAATAAATAGGAGTTCATTTGGTACGTAGTACCCAGAATGAACTACAGGTTGAACTACATCCAGTTATTCGTAGCTTGAATGAAATGGTAGCTACGAATACGACAACGGCCTGATGCACTAAAAATCCAATGCGAGTTTAAAGGATTGTTATGTATGTTGTCTAAGGAATTATAATACTCTGTTTTGTCCTGCTTCTGTCAATATTTTTGGTCAGATTCTGCTCTTTATCATCCTAATTAATTAATGTACCTTCGAGTAAATTACTATTATCATTTTTCATCGAATTTAAAATAATTGTTTATTGTGGCATAAAGTCGGTATATATTGCTGACTAAGTGCTGGTGATAGTGTATAGTCAGTGGTAATTAAACAAAAAGATATGGATATTCTGGAAATTCCTTTTCATCGATTTTTAAATTTGAAAAAGCATAGCGGAGAAGAATTCATATTTGAAGCCGCAGAAAGGCCCGAATATCTTAATCATCTGGGTACTATTCATGCATGTGTTCAATTAACTCTAGCTGAAGCAAGTAGTGGAGAGTTTTTATTACAAGAATTTAATGATATAAAATCTGAGTTAATTCCTGTTGTTCGAAAAACAGAAGCAAAATATCACAGACCTGCAAATGGAATATTATTTTCGAAGGCTGCATTTGAATCAACAAATAAATCAAACGTTTTACATGATCTTTCCAATAAAAAAAGAGCTTTACTAAAAGTGAAAGTGGAAATTTTTGACGAACAAAAAGATAAAAAACTATCGGTAGTATTTGATTGGTTTATAACTAAAATTCAAAAATGAAAGAAGCACAGATAACTGATAAAAATAAAGTTGTTAAAATCATTTGTGAATCATTTAACACAAATCCCCATGTGAATTTTATTGTAAAAAATGATAAAAAGAGGAGTGATCGGATGGTGATTTTAGCAGAATATGCTTTTAAATTTGGCATCAGACGAAATGGGGTTTTCCTTACAGATGATGGACTGGGAGTGGCAATAATTTTTAATTACGGTAAAGTAAAGATGAATTTGTATGAATATTGGCTTCAGCTTATTCTTGGTTTTAAATGTT